>Ga0102595_100428_pt1 | contig 30517 bp, 26 predicted proteins | sample Araplaol_mTSA_r2_2_FD_76864 | JGI IMG/M metagenome (GOLD analysis project Ga0102595, IMG submission 76864) | Arabidopsis root microbial communities from North Carolina, USA - plate scrape MF_Col_mTSA_r2 (SPADES assembly) (version 2) | ecosystem: Host-associated > Plants > Roots > Endosphere...
ACGGCGTGATCAGCGCTGCCGAGGCGCAGCGCACCATCGCGCGCTGCTCGCAGGTGCAGAGCGCGCAGCCGCCGCTGATGCGGCTGGCCAGCGTGGGCATGACGCGGCTGGCCGACGGCAAGCCGCTGGACATCGAAACCATGTCGCAGTGGCTGGCCGGCCGGGCGGGCCTGAGCTACCTGCGCATAGACCCGCTCAAGGTTGACGTGGGCAAGGTGGCCGACACCATGTCGGCCGTGTATGCCGAGCGCCACAAGGTGCTGCCGGTGCAGGTCACGCCCAGCGAGGTGGTGATCGCCACCTCCGAGCCCTTCATCACCGACTGGGTGCAGGAAGTCGAGCGCCAGGCCAAGCGCAGCGTGCGCCTGGTGGTTTCCAGCCCGCTGGACATCACCAAGTTCACGGCCGAGTTTTTCGCGCTGGCCAAATCGGTCAAGGCCGCGGTCAAGTCGGGCAGCGCCTCGGGCTCGGCGAGTTTTGAGCAGCTGGTGGAGCTCAACAAGAGCAACAAGCAGCTGGACGCCAACGACCAGGGCGTGGTGCAGGTGGTGGACTGGCTCTGGCAATACGCTTTCGACCAGCGCGCCAGCGACATCCACCTGGAGCCACGCCGCGAGCAGGGCGTGATCCGTTTCCGCATCGACGGTGTGCTGCACCCGGTGTACCAGCTGCCCATGGGCGTGCACAACGCGATGACGGCGCGCATCAAGCTGCTGGGCCGCATGGACGTGGTGGAAAAGCGCCGCCCGCAGGACGGCCGCATCAAGACGCGCAACCCGCGCGGCGACGAGATCGAAATGCGGCTGTCGACGCTGCCCACGGCCTTCGGCGAAAAAATGGTGATGCGGATTTTCGACCCGGACACCACGGTCAAGAACCTGGACGCGCTGGGCTTTTCGCAGCATGACGGCGACCGCTGGGAGGCGCTGGTCAAGCGGCCCCACGGCATCATCCTGGTCACCGGGCCGACCGGATCCGGCAAGACCACCACCTTGTATTCCACGCTCAAGCGGCTGGCCACCGAGGAGGTCAACGTCAGCACGATCGAAGACCCGATCGAAATGATTGAGGCCTCCTTCAACCAGACGCAGGTGCAGGCGCACCTGGACTTTGATTTTCCTGAAGGCCTGCGCGCGCTGATGCGGCAGGACCCGGACATCATCATGGTGGGCGAAATCCGCGACCTGCAGACCGCCGAGATGGCGGTGCAGGCGGCGCTCACGGGCCACCTGGTGTTCAGCACGCTGCACACCAACGACGCGCCCTCGGCGGTCTCGCGCATGATGGAGCTGGGCGTGCCGTCCTACCTGATCAACGCCACCATGCTGGGCGTGCTGGCCCAGCGGCTGGTGCGCACCCTGTGCCCCAGCTGCCGCGAGCCCGACGAGGACGCCGCGCGCGAAACCCTGGCCGAGCTGGTCAAGCCCTGGCAGATCAGCGGCGGCTACCGGCCCTACAAACCGGTGGGCTGCGTGGACTGCCGCATGACGGGTTTCCGCGGGCGCATGGGGCTGTATGAATTGCTCACGGTCACCGAGGGCTTCAAGGAAAAGGTCTCCAAGGAGCCGAATATCGACGCGCTGCGGCGCCAGGCGGTCAGCGAAGGTATGCGCCCGCTTCGGCTGGCCGGCGCGCTGAAAGTGGCCGAGGGCCTGACCACCATCGAGGAAATCCTGGCCTCCACGCCGCCCTTGTCTTGAGGGCGAACCCGCGGCCTTAACAAGGCCCGTGTTTCGGCCGTAAACCCATGTTGGAGAGGGCGATACCGAGGGTTTTCACGGCTTTTCACGGCGCCCGGCCTTCCTGTAAGTGAGGGGTAAGCCAAAGATAAACGAAAGGTAAGTGAAAGCCACATGTCGGGGCAGGGGGATTGAATGCACAATCCAGCGATTCTTTCTTTTACTTTTATGTATGTATTGAGGAGACAGCCGTGAATATCAAGAGTCAAAAAGACTTTTTCTCCGGCCTCATGTTCATGGGCGTCGGCGTGGCGTTCGCATGGGGGGCTACGACCTATAACGTGGGCGAAGGCGCCCGCATGGGCCCCGGCTACTTCCCGCTGATGCTGGGCGTGCTGATGGCCATCCTGGGCGCGGCCATCACCTTCAAGGCGCTGGTGGTGGAAGCCGTCGGCGGCGACAAGATCGGCAAGTGGGCCTGGAAGCCGCTGGCCTACATCATCCTGGCCAACCTGATCTTCGGCGTGCTGCTGGGCGGCCTGCCCAGCATCAAGCTGCCCCCCATGGGCATGATCGTGGCCATCTACGCGCTGACCTTTATTTCCAGCATGGCCGAAGACGGCTGGAAAGTGAAAAACACCTTCATCCTTGCGACCGTGTTGGCCATCGGCAGCTACCTCGCCTTTGTCGTCCTGCTCAAGCTGCAGTTCCCGGTGTGGCCTTTCTTCATCGGCTAAGGAGATATCAAAAATGGATCTGATTACCAATCTCTCGCTGGGTTTTGGCGTGGCGTTCACGCCCATCAACCTGGTGTATGCCTTTATCGGCTGCCTGCTGGGTACCCTGATCGGCGTGCTGCCCGGCATCGGCCCCGTGGCCACCATCGCCATGCTGCTGCCGGCCACCTACGCCCTGCCGCCCGTTTCGGCGCTGATCATGCTGGCCGGTATTTACTACGGCGCCCAGTACGGCGGCTCGACCACCGCCATCCTGGTGAACCTGCCGGGCGAGTCTTCGTCCGTGGTGACCTGTATCGACGGCTACCAGATGGCGCGAAAAGGGCGGGCCGGGCCCGCGCTGGCCGCGGCCGGCCTGGGGTCCTTTTTCGCAGGCTGCGTGGGCACGCTGATCCTGGCGGCTTTCGCGCCGCCGCTGACCGAGCTGGCCTTCAAGTTCGGCCCCGCCGAATACTTCGCGCTGATGGTGCTGGGCCTGATCGGCGCCGTGGTGCTGGCCTCGGGCTCGCTGCTCAAGGCGATCGCGATGATCGTGATGGGCCTGCTGCTGGGCCTGGTGGGCACCGACGTGAACTCCGGCGTCGCGCGTTTCAGCTTCGACGTTCCCGAACTGACCGACGGCATCGGCTTTGTGACCATTGCCATGGGCGTGTTCGGCTACGGTGAAATCATCAGCAACCTGGCGCAGCCCGAGCATGAGCGCGAGGTGTTCACCGCCAAGGTGTCGGGCCTGTTCCCCACCAAGCAGGACTTCAAGGACATGCTGCCCGCCGTGCTGCGCGGCACCACCCTGGGTTCGGCGCTCGGCATCCTGCCCGGCGGCGGCGCCCTGCTGGCGGCCTTCGCGGCCTACGCGCTGGAAAAGAAGATCAAGATGAAGAAGGGCGAAGTGCCTTTCGGCCAGGGCAATATCCGCGGCGTGGCCGCGCCCGAGTCGGCCAACAACGCCGGCGCGCAGACTTCCTTCATCCCGCTGCTGACGCTGGGCATTCCGCCCAACGCCGTGATGGCCCTGATGGTGGGCGCGATGACGATCCACAACATCCAGCCCGGCCCGCAGGTCATGACCAGCAACCCCGAACTGTTCTGGGGCCTGATCGCCTCGATGTGGATCGGCAATGCGATGCTGATCATCCTGAACCTGCCGCTGATCGGCATGTGGATCAAGCTGCTGACCGTGCCTTACCGCTACCTGTTCCCGGCCATCGTGCTGTTCTGCGCGATCGGCGTGTACTCGACCAACAACAACACCTTCGACATCTGGATGGTCGGCATCTTCGGTGTGATCGGCTACCTCTTCGTCAAGCTGGGCTGCGAACCCGCGCCGCTGCTGCTGGGCTTCATCCTGGGCCCCATGATGGAAGAAAACCTGCGCCGTGCCTTGCTGCTGTCGCGCGGCGACTGGAGCGTGTTCGTCACGCGTCCGCTGTCGGCCGGCCTGCTGGGCGCCGCCCTGCTGCTGCTGATCATCGTGCTGCTGCCCTCGGTCAAGAACAAGCGCGAAGAGGCCTTCGTCGAGGCCGACTGATCGCGCAAGCCCCGGGGCCTTGGCCCCATTCGCTACAAAAGGCACCTTGAGTGCCTTTTGTTTTGCCCTTTTGCAACGTAGTCGACCCAAAAAATCGTTGCACAATGGTGAAATGAAACGTAAACATATCATTCACCTGGCGGCGGTTTTTTCGGCAGCTTTTTCAGTGGTTTTTACGGGCCCCGCCCTGGCCCAGAGCTACCCCTCCAAGCCGATCCGCATGATCGTGCCTTTCCCGGCGGGCGGCGCGACCGACATCCTGGCGCGCGCGCTGTCGCAAAAACTCGGCGAAAAGATAGGCCAGACGGTGGTCGTCGACAACCGGCCGGGCGCGGGCGGCACCATAGGCGCGGACACCGCCTCGAAGTCGCCGGCGGACGGCTACACCCTGCTGCTGGCCACCTCGAGCACGCACAGCATAGGCCCGGCCATCAACCCGAAAATTCCCTACAACGCCGAGACTGATTTCACGCCCATCGCCTATGTGGCGAGCTCGCCCAACGTGGTGCTGGTGCCCAATTCCTCGCCGTCGAAAAACATGCGGGAGTTCATAGACCACGCGCGCAAGAACCCGGGGCGGCTGAACTATGCCTCCAGCGGCAACGGCACCATCATTCACCTGACCAGCGAGTACTTCAAGGCGCAGTCGGGCACCTTCATCCTGCACATTCCCTACCGCGGCACGGCGCTGGCCATGCCGGACCTGATCAGCGGCAAGGTCGACGTGCTCTTCGACTCCTTTGTGACCGGCATGCCCCATGTGCGGGACGGCAAGCTGCGCGTGCTCGCGGTCACCACGCTCAAGCGCACTTCACTCGCGCCCGAGCTGCCGACGGTGGCGGAAACCCTGCCGGGCTTCGAGTCGGTCACCTGGTTTGGCGTGTACGGCCCCAAGGGCATGCCAGCAGACCTGGTGGGCAAGGTCAACCAGGCCGTCAACGCCGCGCTGGCCGATGCCGACGTGAAGGACCGTTTCGCCCGGCTGGGTGCGGAGCCCACGGGCGGCAGCCCGGCGGCTTTCGCGGCCATGGTCAAGGCCGATACCGCAAAGTGGAAGAAAATCATTGCCGAGCGGAAAATCACGGCTGATTGATGCTGTCCCCATGACCCGGCCCGGCAGGCTGTTGCCCCGGACGGGTTTGCCGCCGTGATGTTCGCTGCCCGCGCCGGCAACGCCGGCCCTTTCTTTTTTGTCTTGCCCTCAACAGCTGAGCCCGCCATGAACTTCAATTTCAGCAACCCCTATACCTCCACCCGCCTGCCGCTGTTCGCGCGCAACGTTGTTTCGACCTCGCACCCGCTGGGCGCGCAGGCCGGCCTGCGCATGATGCTCAAGGGTGGCAACGCGGTGGATGCCGCCATCGCGGCCGCGGCCGCCATGACCATCGTCGAGCCCGTGAGCAACGGCCTGGGCAGCGACGCCTTCTGCATCCTGTGGGACGGCAAGGAACTGCACGGCCTCAACGGCTCGGGCCGCGCGCCGCAGAGCTGGACGCCGGACTACTTCAAGCGCAAATACGGCGCGGACGCGGCCACGCCGCCCAAGCGCGGCCTGGATTCCGTCACTGTGCCGGGCGCGGTCGCCAGTTGGGTGGCGATGAGCGAGCGTTTCGGCAAGCTGCCTTTCGCCGACCTGATGGAGCCGGCCATCGAGATCGCCGAACGCGGCTACCTGCTGCCCACTGTGGTGCAGCAGAAGTGGGCGGCCGCGACCGCCGAGCTGAAGTCGCAGCCCGGTTTTGCGCAGTCCTTCCTGCCCTGGGGGCGCGCGCCGAATGTCGGCGAGCTGTTCCAGTTCAAGGCCGCGGCCAAGGCCTTGCGCGCCATTGCCGAGACCCAGGGCGCGGCCTACTACGGCGGCGCCATTGCCAGCGCGATTGAAAAGTTCTCCGCGCAAAACGGCGGCAGCATCACGGCGAAAGATTTTGAGAGCTACCAGCCCGAATGGGTCAAGCCCATCGCCAGGGACTACCGGGGCTACACCCTGCACGAGATCCCGCCCAACGGCCAGGGCATTGCCGCGTTGATCGCGCTGGGCATCCTGGACAAGTTCGACGTGGCCGGCCTGCCGGTCGACGGCGTGGATTCCCAGCATTTGCAGATCGAGGCCATGAAGCTGGCCTTTGCCGACACTTACAAGTACGTGGCCGAGCCTTCGTCAATGGCGGTGACGGCCGAGCAAATGCTCGATGACGCCTACCTCGCATCCCGTGCCAAACTCATCGACATGAAAAAGGCACAGGACTTTGGCGCGGGCAACCCCGTCAAGGGCGGCACGATTTACCTCACGGCGGCCGACGAGGACGGCATGATGGTGAGCTTCATCCAGAGCAACTACATGGGCTTCGGCTCGGGCTGCGTGGAGCCGGAGTTCGGCATCAGCCTGCAAAACCGCGGCCACGGCTTCAGCCTGCAGCCGGGCGCCAACCAGGTCGCGCCGGGCAAGCGGCCCTTCCACACCATCATCCCGGCCTTCCTGAGCAAGGACGGCCAGCCGGTGATGAGCTACGGCGTGATGGGCGCCAACATGCAGCCCCAGGGCCATATGCAGACGCTGGTGCGCATGCTGGACTATGGCCAGAACCCGCAGGCCGCCTGTGACGCGCCGCGCTGGCGCTACAACGCGGGCATGGAGATCAACGTCGAGGCGGCGATGGACGCGCGCACCGTGCAGGGCCTGACCGAACGCGGCCACCGCGTGGAAGTCATCAACGACTCCTACCAGGACTTCGGCGCCGGCCAGTTCATCTGGCGCGCCGGCAACCCCAAGACCGAAGGGTATGTGGCGGCCAGCGATGCGCGGCGCGACGGCCAGGCCGTGGGTTTTTAAGCAGCGATTTTGAGCAGCCCGTCCGACACCGTCCCGACATCAGCGGCCCCCAAAAGCCTCGCGCCCGGCCTGCTGCTGGCCACCCTGGGCGCCATCGCCTTCAGCGGCAAGGCCATCATCGTCAAGCTGGCCTACCGCTACGGCGTGGACGCGGTCACGCTGATCATGTACCGCATGCTGTTTGCGCTGCCCATCTTCGCGCTGATGGCCTGGTGGGCCAGCCGCGGCAAGGCGCCTCTCTCGCGCAAGGACTGGCTGGGCGTGCTGTGGCTGGGCTTTACCGGCTACTACCTCGCGAGCTTCCTGGATTTCGCCGGGCTGGCCTATATCAGTGCCTCGCTGGAGCGGCTGATCCTGTACCTCAACCCGACGCTGGTGCTGCTGCTGGGCCTGCTGATGTACAAGCGCCGCGTCAGCGCGCCGCAGCTCATAGGCATGGCCATCAGCTACTGCGGCGTGGTGCTGGTGTTCGGCCACGAGATCACGCTGCAGGGCGCGGACGCGGCCTGGGGCGCGCTGCTGGTGTTCCTGAGCGCGGTCAGTTATGCGCTTTACCTGGTCTACAGCGGCGAGATGGTCAGGCGCCTGGGCTCGCTGCGCCTGGTGGGGCTGGCCACGACGGTGGCCTGCCTGTGCTGCCTGCTGCAGTTCGTGCTGCTGCGGCCCCTGAGCGCCGCCGCCGTGGCGCCCGAGGTGATCTGGCTGTCGGTGCTCAATGCCACGCTGTGCACCGCCGCGCCCGTGCTCATGGTGATGATGGCGATTGAGCGCATAGGCGCGGGCATGGCCGCGCAGACCGGCATGGTGGGCCCCATGTCCACCATCCTGATGGGGGTGCTGATCCTGGGCGAGCCGTTTACCGCCTGGGTGGCGGCGGGAACGGTGCTGGTGATCGCCGGCATCTTTGTCTTCACAAGAGGACGCTAGCCGCGCCGTCTTGCCTTCAATCCGTGTGAATCCGATCAAGTTTTAGGCGCACGGACTATCTTCGCCGGGTAGCTCGCCAGCACAACGGCCGTCGACACAGCGCCAAGCTTCGCGAGCGCGTCAATCGTATGCTCCAGCTCCGGCATTTCCGAGGCCACTACGCGCACGACGAAGCAGTCTTCCCCAGTGATCCGGTGTGCGTCAATGACCTCCGGCATGGCCGAAAAAGCTTGCAGGCAGAGTGGAATTTGAGCGTGCGTGGTGCGTATGCGGATGACGGCCGAGGTCGGGTAGCCTGCCTGGCGAAGGTTGATCTTCGCCGCATACCCTTCGATCACGCCCGCTTCTTCAAGGCGCCGAATGCGTGCGGTGACGGCCGGCTGTGACAACCCGACCTGCATTCCGAGATCGGTGTTCGTGATGCGCGCATTGAGCTGCAATGCCTCGAGAATTTTCCAGTCGAGCTTGTCAAGATCGGCCTGCTTTGATTTCATTTGCATGGGATTGAAAATTCAAATGATTTAAAGAATGGAGGCACCCAATTCCTCGAACTCTCCATGGTGCGGATTCTCATTCATTTTTAGACTGGACCTTTTTTTATAGGTGGTCAAGAAATGACGTCTCCCGTTCTGATCGTTCCCGGCATTGGGAATTCCGGTCCTTCACACTGGCAGAGCCTCTGGCAGGCGCGGGGTCCCGAGTGGCATCGACTGCAAGTCAAGAATTGGGATGACGTTGTTTGCGATGACTGGGTATCGGCCATCAGCCGGCATATCGCGTCGCTTGGGCCTGACACCCTCATAGTGGCACACAGCCTGGGTTGCCTGGCGGTCATTCACTGGGCGGCCCGAGAGGGAAAGAAAATCAGGGGCGCCATGTTGGTCGCCGTACCCGACCCTGCCTCGTCGGCGTTTCCAGCTTCTTCAGCGATCGCCTTCTCACCCGTGCCATTAAAAAAACTGGAGTTCCCCAGCACGGTCGTCGCCAGCACGGACGATCCCTACGGGAGTGCGTCGTATGCCCGCTCCTGTTCGACGGCTTGGGGAAGCCGCTATGTCGAGGTCGGCCCGCGCGGGCACCTGAATTCGGAAAGCGGTCTTGGAAACTGGCCCTTCGGGATCGAGCTGCTCGAACAATTTTCAGCGACCTGATCCCTGCCCTGGCCGCCGTGCCAACCTCAGGCAGGTTCTCTGCCCAAGGCGGGCTTGCCGGTATTCTCAGTTCGTCTTTTTGGCCGGTGGACGTGCCGGCACCTGCGCGGTCGGCCGGCGATTCGTGCCACTGATGCGCTGCGCCACCGTGACGGCCGGCTGGCCGGCATAGGCGTCGAGGCGGGTGCCCATGGCCAGCTCGAGCTGGTTCAAGCGGGTTTGTGCCGGTGGGTGGGTGCTCAGCGACAGCGCGAACAGCGCGTCGTCGGGCGCGGCGGTGCGCAATTGCTGCAGCACCGCGACCAGGCCGTAGGGGTCGAAACCGGCGCGTGTCGCCAGGGCCACGCCGCTGCGGTCGGCGTCGAATTCGTCCTGCTGGTCCAGGCCCTTGGTGTACATGTTTTTGCCCAGCGCCAGCAGCTGCGAGGACACCATGCCACCCAGGTCATTTTTCAGCTGCGAGCTGATCACCTGGGTCAGCACGCCGGCGCGCGCGGTCTTGTTCATCGCGATCAGGTGGTGCTTGGCGGTGACGTGGGTGATCTCGTGGGCCAGGATGCCGGCCAGCTCGCCCTCATCGGCCACGCGGTCTATCAGTCCCTTGGTGACGAAGACATAACCGCCCGGCGTGGCGAAGGCGTTGAAGCCGGGATCGTCGAGGATGGCGAAAGTCCAGGGCAGGTCGGGGCGCGAGGACTGCAGGCTGATCCAGCGGCCCAGCTGGTTGACATAGCGCTGCAGGGCCACGTCGGGATAAAGCGGCTTGCTGCCCAGCAGCACGGCGGCCAGCTGCTGGCCGATCTGGATCTCGCGCGGCTCGTCGATCTGGTCCAGCGACTGCGACAGCAGCTTGAACAGGTCGCCGCCCTGGGCAGCCTGCTGGCCGCCCGGCGTGAGGCTGGCGCCCAGCAGCGCGCCGGCCAGGCCCGAGGCGGTGTTGGGTTGCGCGGGCGCCGGCTGCGCGGGCTGGTTGGGGCGAATCAGCGACTGGAACAGGCCGCCCAGTGCCTTGCCGGCGTCCTGGGCCTGGGCGCTGAAGGGCAGCAGGCCGGCCAGCAGGGCCAGTGCAAAGGCCGCCTGGCGCGCCGGTTTGGGAAGGTGGTGAAGATTCATGGCGATGCCTCTTGTCTCTTGAGTGTTTTGTGTCTCAGCGGCTGTACGTTTCGGGTGCGGCGCCGCTGGGCGAGGCGGCCGGCGCCGGTGGGGCCGGCGTGGGCAGCGGATCAACCTGGCGGCTGCTGAGCGAGGCACTGCCGGCGAACTGCCGGGCCTGCGCGGCATTCACGCGGTTGGCGTCGGCCTGCGCCACGGCCGCGAGGTTGGGCTGCGCATTGGCCAGGTCTTCGGCGCCCAGGCCGCGTATGCCCACGGTGGAGGTGGACACCGTGCTGGAAGGCGCTTGCGCGCTGCCCTTGTTGAAAAAGCTCGAGAGGCTGCGCAGCGCGCCGCCGGCAGCGCCGCCCGAGGGGGCGCTGGCCGAGGTGATGTCGAACATATGGACCCAGCCGCTGGTGCCGTCGGCCATGCGCACCTTGATCCAGGCACCCTGGCGCTCGCTGAGCCGCGTGACCGAGGTCTGGACGGGAAGCGGCGCCAGGCTGCGGGCGGAGTCGCCGGGCGCGTCGCGCAGCTGTGATTCGCGCTTGATCAGTACCGCCTCGCCTTGCGGCTGGGCCTGCGCCGGGGCACTGAAGGCCAGCAGCAATGTGAGCAGGGGAGCGATAACCATCCCCGCCTGTGTTTTGTATTTACTCAGTATCATGAGCCGCTCTCCCCCGTGGTTGTAATGAGGAATTATTATGGATTTGGGTATTGCAGGCAAATGGGCGCTGGTCTGCGGCGCCAGCAAAGGTTTGGGCCTGGGCTGCGCGCAGGCGCTGGTGCGCGAAGGCGTGAATGTGCTGATCGTGGCGCGCGGCGAGGACACGCTGAAGGCCGCCGCTGAAAAACTCACGGCGGACAAGGCCAAACCGGCCGGCACCAGCGTTCAATATGTTGCCGCCGACATCACCACCGTGCAAGGCCGTGCCGCCGTGTTTGCCGTGCGCAAGGACTTCGACATCGTGGTGACCAATGCCGGCGGCCCGCCGCCCGGCGACTTCCGCGACTGGGACCGCGATGCCTGGATCAAGGCGGTGGATGCCAACATGCTGACCCCCATCGAGCTGATCAAGGCCACGGTCGACGGCATGGCGGCGCGCGGTTTCGGCCGCATCATCAATATCACCTCCAGCTCGGTCAAGTCGCCCATCGATGTGCTGGGCCTGTCCAACGGCGCGCGCAGCGGCCTGACCGGCTTTGTGGCCGGCGTGGCGCGCAGCAAGCTGGCGGCCCAGGGCGTGACCATCAATAACCTGCTGCCCGGCGCTTTCGACACCGACCGCCTGCGCGGCACCATGAGCGGCGCCGCGCAAAAGAGCGGCCAGCCGCTGGAGGCCGTCATGGATGCGCGCCGCAAGAACATCCCGGCCCAGCGTTTCGGCACGCCGGAGGAGTTCGGCGGCATCTGCGCCTTTTTGTGCAGCACGCATGCCGCCTATATGACGGGGCAGAACGTGCTGGCCGATGGCGGGGCCTATCCAGGTACCTACTGAGCACTGAGCGCGCGCCCTTGAGCCTGGACTACCTCCACTTCGACTACGCGGAAGGCGATGACGGCGCAGGCACGCTGGAGGCCATGGCCTCCACCTGGCCCGAGCAGGTGCCCGCCGTGCATGCCGAAGTCGTGCGGGTGCTGGCCTGGGCCCATGCGGAATTCCCGGGCCGGCGCGGCCCGCTGGAGGAAGGCTTTGACTGGGACTACAACCTGCACGGCATGCGCGAGATGACGGCGCCCGAGGCGCTGCTGTACGACGAGGCGGCGGGGCGCCTGGCGGTGCAGCCCGGTGCGCCCGGCAAAGCCCGGCACACGCTGACCCTGACGCTGAGCGGCAACGCCGGCTTTTGCGAGGCCTTCCGGCAACAGTTCGGCCTGGACTGAGCGTGATTCCTTTCAAGTTAGCGTTAACATCCGGGCATGAAATCCCCCTCTGAGACGCTGCGCAAGGCCAAGCGCGCCCCGCGCCCCGGAACCGGCGGCATCACCCTGAGCGATGTGGCCAGCCTGGCCGGCGTGTCGGCCATCACGGTGTCGCGTGCGCTCAACACGCCGGCGGCGGTCTCGCCCGAAACCCTGGAGCGCGTGCGCAGCGCGATTTCGCGCAGCGGCTATGTGCCCAACCTGGTGGCCGGCGGCCTGGCCTCCAACCGCAGCCGGCTGGTCGCGGCCCTGGTGCCCACCATTGCCGGCCCGGTGTTCCTGGAAACCATACAGGCGCTGACCGATGCGCTGGCCGAGGCCGGCTGCCAGCTCATCCTGGGGCAAAGCGGCTACAGCGGCGCGCGAGAGGACGCACTGATAGACGCCATCGTGGGCCGGCGGCCCGACGGCATCGTGCTGACCGGCATCATGCATTCACCCGAAGGCCGGCGCCGCCTGCTGGCCTCGGGCATTCCCATCGTCGAGACCTGGGACATCACACCCACGCCCATCGACGTGATCGTGGGGTTTTCCCACGAGAAAGTCGGTGCGGCGGTAGCCGACTACCTGTACGGCCAGGGCTTTCGCCGGCCCGGCGTGGTCATCGCGGAAGACCAGCGCGCCTTGCGCCGCCGCGCCGGGTTTGAGGCGCGGCTGTCCGAGCTGGGCGTGCATGGCATCCCGGTCTGCACCGTGCCTGCGCCTTCATCGCTGGCCAACGGCAGAGCCGGTTTCGCCGACCTGCGCGCGCGTCATCCTGATATTGATGTGGTTTTTTGTGGCTCCGATGTCATTGCCCACGGCGTCATCACCGAGGCCCAGGCGTTGGGCCTGTCCATTCCGGGTGATGTGGCGGTCATGGGTTTTGGCGACCTCCCGTTTGCTGCTTTTACCCATCCGTCCCTGAGCACGGTGCGTATCGACGGCACATCCATAGGCCGTCAGGCGGCCCGGTTCATCCTCGACGTCGCTGAAAATCGCGACGTCGGCGCACGGGTGCGAGACCTAGGGTTTCTCATAGTTAAAAGAGCCAGTGCCTGACTTGACGCAAGGCTGGCCCTTACTCTACCATTAATTTGTTAGCGCTAACAAATTGGTTGAGACCGCAGTAGATTTGATTTCCTGTTGTCACACGGCCCCAGCCCTTGTTTTTCGAATTCAATGCAGGCCGCCGACCTCGCCGTCGGCAAATAAAAAAGGAGACAAGCATGAGTCAAGTCACTATGCGCGCGTCGGAGCTTTCTCAAAACCATTGCCGATACCGGGGCCGCGATGGCCTGATCCGGGCTGGAAAAGAAACAACCAGGAAAGTGCTTTGCGCCGCGCTTGTGTGCGTGGCTGCAGCCGCCGGCCTGCTGGCCCTTCCGGTTCAGGCCCAGACCGACTACCCGACGAGGGCGATCAAGCTCATTGTTCCGTTTCCCGCGGGCGGCACCAGCGACGTAATGGGACGCATGATTGCGGATGAATTGACCAAAGCCCTGAAGCAGCCCGTGGTCGTTGAGAACCTCGGGGGCGCCGGCGGGGTCATCGGCACGGAGAAGGGCGCCAGAGCGGCGCCCGATGGCTATACGCTGATACAAACAGGTGTCGGCCAGAATGCGGTGGCGCACGGCCTCAACCCCAAGCTCGGCTACGACTCCCTCAAGGACTTCGTCCACATCACGCAAGTCCACTCGGGCCCCAACGTGCTGGTGGTCCATCCCTCTACGCCTTTCACCACCTTCCAGGAGCTCATCACCTACGGGAAAGCGAATCCCGGAAAACTGAGCTATGGCTATGTCCCTGCGGCCTCCGGTCACATGGCCATGGAGCTGCTCAAGCAAACCGTTGGCACCTGCTCGGGCGTGAAAAAAGAAAACTGCAAGCCCCTGTTCATGGTGGGCATTCCCTACCGGGGCGGCGGCCCCATGATGACGGACCTTCTCGGCGGACAGATTCCCTTCATGTTCATCAACCAGGACGTGGCGCTGCCGCATATCAAGGCGGGCAAGCTCCGGGCCCTGGCTGTGACCAGCCTGGCGCGCAATCCCCTGTATCCGGACGTGCCCACCATTCACGAATCGGGCTACCCCGGTTTCTCCGCCTTGTCATGGTCAGGCCTGTCGCTCCCCAAAGGCACGCCCAAGCCCATTGTGGACAAAATAGAAGCCGCCGCCGTCCAGGCGATGCAGTCCCCCGCCATCCGCGCGCGGATGGAGGCCAACGGTTTTGTGGTGCCGGCCCAGGGCAGTGCGGAATACACGCGGTTCGTGGCACGGGAGCTGGACCGCTGGACGCGGGTCATCAAGATTGCCGGAATCAAGGCTGAATAGTGGTGGGACGGATGAAAGATATCAAAATCAGCGCAGTTCGAATCACGCCCATCGCGTTTCGCGATGCGCCGCTGCTCAATGCCAGCGGTATCCACGAGCCCTGGGCCCTGCGCAGCATTGTCGAGCTGGAAACTTCGGACGGACGCCTTGGCATCTCTGAAACCTACGGCGACCAGCCCATGGTGAAAGTGCTGGAGCAGGCCCGTACCTTGATCCTCGGCCTGTCCCCGTTTGAGCTGAACGCCATGGAAGAGCGCGTACGCGCAGCCATCAAGCCCGGACACGCCGCCGACGGCAGCGTGCAGTTCGAGCTTGCGCCGGGCTCGCACACCGCCAAAAATGCCGACAAGGTCATCAGTGCGATGGAAGTCGCCATGCTCGACCTGCAAGGGCAGATCCTGAGCATGCCCGTGTGCGACTTGCTGGGCGGTGCCGTGCGCGCGGAGGTGCCTTACAGCGCCTATCTGTTCTACAAATACGCGGAGCACGCTGACAGGCCTTATGCACCTGACGCCTGGGGCGAAGCCGTCACGCCCGAGCAGGTTGTGAAGCAAGCGCAGCGCATGGTGAGCCTTTACGGCTTCAAGAGCATCAAGCTCAAGGGCGGCGTGTTCCCGCCGGCTGAAGAAATCGCAGCCATGAAGGCGCTGTCCAAAGCCTTCCCCGGTGTGCCCTTGCGGCTGGACCCGAATGCCAACTGGACGCTGGAGACCAGCATCGCCGCCGCAAAAGAACTGGACGACTTGCTGGAATATTACGAAGACCCGGCACCCGGCCAAGAGGCCATGGCCGAGCTGGCTCGGCACTGCCGCATGCCGCTGGCGACCAATATGTGCGTCACCACGATGGAGGAGTTCAAGCGCAATGCCTCCACGCGTGCGGTGAAGATCCTGCTGTCGGACCACCACTACTGGGGCGGCCTGCGCGCCACGGCCTCGCTGGCGCGCATGTGCGAGGTCTTCGGCATGGGCATGTCCATGCATTCCAACTCGCACCTGGGCATCAGCCTGATGGCGATGACACATGCGGCGGCGGCCATTCCCAACCTGACCTATGCCTGCGACACGCACTATCCGTGGCAGGAGGAGGAAGTCATCAAGGGCGGCCGCATCAAATTTGAGCAGGGGGCCGTCAGGGTGCCGACAGCCCCAGGCCTGGGTGTGGAACTCGACCCGGCCAAACTGGTCGAACTGCACCAGCAGTACCTGGCTTGCGGCATACGCAACCGCAACGACCTGGCGCAGATGCGCAAGTACCAGCCGGGGTTTTCCGGCATCAGCCCGCGTTTTTAAGAGGCCGCCACGAGCCTCGTGTTTTCAGTCCACAGCAACAACGAAGGAGACAAGACCATGACGAAGTTCAAACATTTGATGTCCCGCCTGGGAGAGGGCCTGCGGGCCGCCGGTGTCCTGGCCGTGATCGCGGGCGCGGCCCATGCGGAGCCCGTGACGCTCAACGTCGTTGACGTGGCCGGCAACCTGGCGCTCACGCAGGAGGCGCTGGAAAGTTTCGCGGCGAAAAACCCCAACCTGGTCTCGCGCATCACCTTCACCAAGGCGCCCGCGCCCGAGCTGCCCGGAAAAATCCGCGCCATGCAGGCGGCGGGCCGCACCGACATCGACCTGGTGCTGACCGGCACCGACGCGCTGGCCGCCGGCATGGCGCTCAATCTCTGGGAGCCCATGCTGCCCGCGAATGCCGCCAAGTTTCCCAACCTGATGGACAACTACCTGCCCAGCGCCCGCAAGATGCAGGACCTGGCCAACGGCCAGGCCGTCATGGTGACCTATATGCCCGCGGGCCCGCTGCTCGAATACAACCCCGACAAGGTCAAGGCACCGCCCAAAACGCCGGCCGAGCTGCTGGCCTGGTGCAAGGCCAACCCCAACAAGCTGATTTACGCGCGCCCCGCCAACTCGGGCCCGGGCCGCACCTTTTTGATGGGCCTGCCCTACCTGCTGGGCGACAAGGACCCCAAGGAACCGCTGGCCGGCTGGGACAAGACCTGGGCTTACCTCAAGGAGCTCAACAGCTGCATCGAGTACTACCCCACGGGCACCGGCGCCGTGATGAAGGAGCTCGGCGAAGGCTCGCGCGACATGACGGTCACCGTGACCGGCTGGGACATCAACCCGCGCGCGCTGGGTGTGGTGCCCAAGCAGTTCAAGGTGGCCGCGCTCAATGGCTTCACCTGGGTCAACGACGCCCACTACATGGCCGTGCCCAAGGGCTTGCCGCCGGCGCGCCAGGCGGCCGTGATGGAACTGATGGCCTATCTGCTCAAGCCCGAGCAGCAGGCGCTCACTTATGACTCCGGTTATTTCTACCCCGGCCCGGCCGTGAAAAACGTACCGCTGAGCGCGGCGCCGCAAAAGAGCCAGGACATCATCAAGGAATACGGTCGCCCCGAGTACGCCGACTGGATCGCCAAGCAGCCGCACACCCAGCCGCTGGACGACAAGGCCATGGTTGCCGCTTTCAAGAAGTGGGATCAGGAAATCGGCTCCGGTAAAGGCAAATAAGAGCGGGCTCCGGAAGAGATAACAAGCAGGCCCGCGCCGCGGGCCAAAAAAGGTTTTCGACATGGTGATGCCAAACACCGCGGGACGGCCCGTGGAAAAAAACGAGTTCAAGCAGCTGCGCCTGGAGGGGGTGAGCCGCCAGTTCGGCGGGGCCAATGCCCTGGACCAGCTGTCCTTGACCATAGAGCGCGGTGAATTCATCGCGCTGCTGGGGCCCTCGGGCTGCGGCAAGTCCACCGCGCTCAACTGCATGGCGGGCCTGCTGCCGCTGTCAGGCGGCAGCATCTGGCTGGACCAGCAGCGCATAGATACGCTGCCGCCGGAAAAACGCGGCTTCGGCATGGTGTTCCAGAACTACGCGCTGTTCCCCCACCTCACGGTCAGCCGCAATGTGGGCTTCGGCCTGAAGATGCGCGGCGTGCCGGCGGCCGAGATCGACAAACGTGTGGCCGCGGCGCTGGACACCGTGCAGCTGCAAGGCCATGCGGACAAGCTGCCAGGCCAGCTCTCGGGCGGCCAGCAGCAGCGCGTGGCGATCGCGCGCGCCATCGTCATCGAGCCGCCGCTGATCCTGATGGACGAGCCGCTGTCCAACCTGGATGCCAAGCTGCGCATTGAAATGCGTTCGGAGATACGCCGCATACACCGCGCCCAGGGCTGCTCCACCGTTTATGTGACACACGACCAGGACGAGGCGCTGGCCATGGCCGACCGCGTGGTGGTGATGAAGCTCGGTGTGGTGCAGCAGGTCGGAACGCCGCAGGAAGTGTTCGCGCGGCCGGCCACGCTGGACGTGGCGCGTTTTATGGGCTACCGCAATGTGCTGCCGGCCCGGGTGCTGCGTTCCGATGGCGCGAGCGTCACGGTCGAAGGCGCGGGCGGTGTGCGCCTGGCGGGCACGGCCATGCAAGCCCTGGCCGCGGGCGCCAGCGTGATGGTGGCCGTGCGGCCCGACGAGATCGCGATTGCCGAGGGCGAGCATGCTTTCCCCGGCACGGTGGAAACCGCGGAATACGGCGGCCGCGAATGGCTGCTGCAGGTCAGGACGGCTTTTGAGGACCTGCTCTATGTGCGCTCTTCGCGCGCCGTCACGCCGGGTGACAGCGTGATGCTGGCCGCGGCGCCGGATCGGGTGCTGGTCTATGCGGGGGAGTCCTGAGATGGCCGGGCTCGCCACGCCGGCATCTGCCGCCCCTCATGCGCGGCCGCCGCTGGACCCGGCCGTGATGCTGGTCGCGCCTGCGGCTGCGGTGATGGTCATGTTTTTTGTCTACCCCTTTGCCTACGGCCTGCTGCTGTCCTTCCAGCCGGCGCAGGGCGGGGTGCTGCAGAACTACATCCATTTTTTCCAGACACGCGACCTGTGGCAGACCATTGGTAACACCCTGCAGCTGGCGCTGCCGGCCACGCTGATCAACGTCGGTTTCGCGCTGGCGATTGCCTATGCCACGCGCGTCAAAAGCCCTTACCAGCGCCTGCTGTCCACCTTGCTGGTGGTGCCGCTGACCCTGGGCACGGTGCTGATTGCCGAAGGCATGCTGACTTACTTCGGCCCGCGCGGCTGGCTGGCGCAGGCGCTGCACTGGCTGAACCTGTATGAAGGCTCGATACGCCTGACGCACAACTACTGGGGCGTGCTGATCTCGCTGGTCATCACCGGTTTCCCGTTTGCCTACCTGCTGATCCTGTCTTACATCACCGGCATAGACCCGGCGCTGCCGCGCGCCGCGGCCACGCTGGGTGCCGACGGCTGGAACCGCTTTCGCTACATCTATTTGCCGCTGCTCACGCCGGGCCTGGTCATGGCCTTCTGCCTGAGTTTTGTGCAGGCCTTTTCGGTCTTCCCGTCGGCGGTGCTGCTGGGCTCGCCGGCCGGCACCACGCGCGTGATTGCGATTGCGGCCTATGAAGCGGCTTTTGAGCAATACGATTATTCGCTGGCCTCGGCCGTCGCCATGATCATGGGCCTGGCCCAGCTGGCCATCGTCGCCGCCGCGCTGGGCCTGCGCCGGCTGTTCTACCGCGGCCCGGTCACCGGAGGCAAGGGATGAGCGCCGCGGCACAACACCATGCCCATCCGCTGCGCGACCGCGCCTGGCGCGCGCTGGTCTGGGGCGTCATCGCTTTTTTCCTGGTCAATGTCGGCCTGCTGATTCTCGCGGTCGCGACCAACTCGGTGGCTACGCGCTGGCTGGGCACCTGGCTGCCCGAGGCCTACACCACGGCCTGGTATGTGTCGGCCTGGAAGGAGTTCCAGCTCAGCCATGTGCTGGTGGTCACCGTGGTGGTGGTGTTCTCGGTGGTCTTTTTATCGCTGCTGATCGGCGTGCCCGCCGCCTACACGCTGGCGCGCAAGGACTTTCGCGGCAAGAAGCTGCTCACGCTGCTGTTTTTGCTGCCGCTCATGGTGCCGCCCATCACCTACGGCATTCCGCTGGCCACGGTGATGTACCAGCTGCACCTGGCCGGCACCTTGCCGGGCGTGATCATCGCCAACATGATCCCGGCCCTGCCGTTCGTGATCCTGGTGATGACGCCCTTCGTCGAGCAGGTGGACACCAACATCGAATCGGCCGCCCGCGTCTTCGGCGCCAACACGCGGCAGATGTTTCTTTACACCCTGGTGCCGCTGCTGGCGCCCGGCGTGCTGGCAGCCGGCCTGCTGGTGCTGGTGCGCACGGTGGCCATGTTTGAGCTGACCTTTCTGGTGGCCGGCCCCGACACCCAGACCCTGGTGGTCGCGCTGTATTACGCGGTCTTCGCCGCGGGCGTGCGCGCCGGCCAGTCGGTGGATGCCATGGCCATGATTTACATGGCGATCACGGTGCTGTGGCTGCTGATCGCGCTGCGTTTTGTCAACCCGACGCAGCTGGTCAGCCGCGTCAAGGAGCATCCGGTCAAGGGCTGAGTACGGCAGTCAAAAGTTTCCGTTGGTGGAAATTGGGCACGGAGAGCCGCACGGGCGGCTCCCCGTGCTTTTTTTTGCCACAACTGCTCAGCGCCGCGACGACACCACAATGCCGCCCACGATCAGCACAAAGGCCAGCGCGTGGTAAAGGTGCGGCAGCTCGCCCAGAAAAGCTGCCGAGAGCAGGGCGGCGAACAGCGGCGTGAGGTTGGAGAAAAAGCCCGCGATGGCCGGCCCCACGCGCTGCACGCCCATGCCCCAGCAGCGGTAGGCGATGACCGCGGGCCCGACGGCCACATACAGCAGGGCCGCGGCCAGCGGCCAGCCCCAGGCGATGTGGGCGTCGGTCAGCGCCCATTCGCCGGCGGCGAAAGCGCCCGACCAGCCCAGGCCGAACACGATTTGCGCCATCAGGAAGGCCGCCCAGTCGCCGCGAATCTCTTTGGGCTCCCTGGGTTGTGACAGCAGCCAGCTGTAAAACGCCCAGGCCAGCGTGGCCAGCAGCACATAGAGGTCGCCGGGCACCAGCTGCACCTGCATCAACAATTCCCATTGGCCGCGCGAGAGCACCACGAGCACGCCGGCAATCGACAGCACGGCGCCCAGCACCTGCCGCCGCGACACGGCCTGGCCGAAGCACAGCGCGCCCACCACCAGCATCCAGATAGGCACGCTGGAGGCCACCAGCGTGACGTTGAGCGGCGTCGAGGTCTTGAGCGCCAGGTATTGCAGCGCGTTGTAGCAGCCCACGCCCAGCAGGCCCAGCACGGCGAAGCGTTTCCAGTGGGGCCAGAGGCGGCTGCCGGGTTTGAGCAGGCGCCAGGCCAGCGGCAGCAGGATCACAAAGGCCAGGGCCCAGCGCAGGAAGTTGAGCGTCATGGGCGGCACCAGGCCGGTGACCAGGCGGCCCACCACGGCATTGCCGGCCCAGAGCATGGGAGGAAGCACCAGCAGCGAAGCGGTGGCGGGAGTCAGGCGCTGGGTCATGGCGGCGACTTTAGCAAGCGCCGGTGTTTTCCGCCGGTGGGCCGGGAATAGGCTCTGGCGCCAGCGGCCCATTTCGATTCATGGCACCATGGCGGCCACGCTTTTCGCTTTTACTTTTCCCCTCTGCAAGGAACACCCCCATGGCCTCATACCCCTCCAAAGCCGTCCACATCAACCAGCACGGCGGCCCTGAAGAACTCAGGCTGGTGGACGTTACGGTGGGCGAGCCCGGCCCGGGCGAGATACGCATACGCCACAAGGCCGTGGGCCTCAATTACATCGACGTCTACCAGCGCAGCGGCGTCTACCCCTTTGCCATGCCGCTGCAGCTGGGCATGGAGGCCTCGGGTGTCATCGAGGCCGTGGGCGAAGGCGTCACTCACCTCAAGGTGGGCGACCGCGCGGCCTATGCCAGCCAGCCGCCCGGCAGCTATTGCGAGCTGCGCGTGATGCCGGCCAAGTGCGTGTGCAAGCTGCCCGACGCGATCTCGTTCGAGACCGGCGCGGCCATGATGCTCAAGGGCCTGACCACACAGTACCTGTTGCGCCGCACCCAGCCGCAGGGCGGCCTGCAGGCCGGCGACTACGTGCTGTTCCATGCGGCGGCCGGCGGTGTCGGCCTGATTGCCTGCCAGTGGGCCAGGGCCATGGGCCTGCAGCTCATAGGCACGGCGGGCTCCGATGAAAAATGCGCGCTGGCCTTGTCGCAGGGCGCGGCCTTCGCGATCAACTACACGAAAGAAGACTTCGTGGCCCGCGTCAAGGAGATCACCGGCGGCAAGGGCGTGAAGGTGGTGTATGACTCGGTGGGCAAGGACACCTTCATGAAGTCGCTGGACTGCCTGCGCCCCTTCGGCCTGCTGGCCAACTTCGGCAATGCCTCGGGCAAGACGCCGCCGCTGGATATAGGCGTGCTGGCGGCCAAGGGCTCGCTCTATGTGTCAAGGCCCACGCTGTTCACCCACATCGCCACACGTGAAGTCACGCAGGAAATGGCCGACGAGCTGTTTGCCATGGTGACCAGCGGCAAGGTCGCTATCCCGATAGACCAGCGTTTTGCCCTGGCCGATGCGGCCGAGGCGCACCGCGCGCTGGAAGCCCGCAAGACCACGGGTTGCACCATACTGACTTTGTAAACCGGGGCAAAATGCCCGGCCTCTGGGCCTAATCCTGTGTAAAGCCGCGGGCTGCATTCAACGTAAAGCGGGGTACCTGCGTTACAAAGGACCGCAGGAGAAAAACATGCCCACAGCGAAGACCCTGGCCGGCGTTCTGGCGACCTTGCTGGCCGGCCTGGCCGGCCCCGCGGCGCAGGCCGAAGGACAGACCGAAGCCATACCCCCCACGGCCAATCTCTCGGCCACCTGGCGCGCGGCCTCGCGCCTGGGCTATGCGCCCACGCCGGCCTGGCCGCAGGCCGCCGCCTCGCCCCGCGCCTGGGCGCTGCAGCAGCTCGACGCGGCCTATGCCGCGAGCAAGCGCCCGCCCACTCTTCCCGCCGAGCTCGCGGGCATCAACGCGCCGCTGGGCGATATCGCACGCAGCTTCCAGGCCGAGCGCGAGACGCGCCGCAGCGCGCGCCAGACGCCCAAACCCGGCATGGCGGCCGCCGCCGATGCGGCAGCGGGCAATGAAAAATTCAGCCGCGAGATGGCCCAGGGTGCGGCCGCCTGGCGGCTGATGTCCTGCAGCGACCCCGCGCTCGAAAACCCGCTGCTCGCGCGCATGACCGAGTTCTGGTTCAACCACCTCAATGTGTTTGTCGGCAAGGGCCCGGTGCGCCCCTTTGTCGGCCACTATGAGATCAATGTGATACGCGCCCACGCCCTGGGCCGGTTTGAAGACCTGCTGCTGGCCAGCGCCAAGCACCCGGCCATGCTGTTCTACCTGGACCAGGCGCAAAGCAACAGCCGCGGCCTCAATGAAAACTACGCGCGCGAGCTCATGGAGCTGCACACCCTGGGCGTGAACAGCGGCTACACGCAAAAAGACGTGCGCGAGCTGGCCCGCATCCTGACCGGCTGGACGGTCAACCTCAAGGACGGCGAAGGCTTTCGTTTTGCCGAGCGCCTGCACGACAAGGAAGGCAAGGTCCTGCTGGGCCGCACCTTCGGCAACGAGAGCGTGGCCGAGGGCGAGGAGGCCATACGCTACCTGGCGCGCCGGCCCGAGACGGCGCGGCGCGTCGCCACCCGGCTGGCAACTTTTTTTGTGGCCGACAAACCGCCGCCCGCGCTGGTGGCCCGGCTGGCCGCTGTGTTTACCGACACCCAAGGAGACCTGCGCGCGGTGATGCGCAGCCTGATCGAATCGCCGGAGTTCTGGGCCAAGGACAACCAGCTGTTCAAGACCCCGCTGGACTTTGCCTGCTCGGCGCTTGCCGCGGCTGGCGGTGTCAGGGACAGGCGCGACATAGGCCAGACCCTGGGCTTTCTCGCGCAGGCCGGCCAGCCCATGCACGGCTGGCAGACCCCCGACGGCTACAAGACCGATGCCAACACCTGGCTCGCGCCCGAGGCGCTGACACGCCGCGCCGACTACGCCATGGGCCTGGCCCAGCGCACGGCCGAGCCGGCCTACCTCAATGCTTTTTTCAGCGTCGCGACGCGCGAGCGCATCGCCCAGGAGCCTGCCCAGATGCGCACTGGCTTGATGCTGGCGAGTCCTGATTTCATGCGTAAATAGAAACGGCAGCGAGGATTTCATGAACTCAAATAATTCTTCATCGCCACGTTCACTGCAACGCCGAAGCCTGCTCGGTATCGGCGCCTTGTCCGCCTTGTCCGCCCTGTCGCTGGCGGCGCCCGGCGTGTGGGCGCAAGCCGCGCCCGGCCTGAACAACGGGCGCCTGGTGGTGGTTTTTTTGCGCGGCGCTTATGACGGCCTGTCGGCCTTTGTGCCTTATGCCGACAAGGACTACTACGCGCTGCGCCCGAATATCGCGATCGCCGCGCCCGACGGCACGGCGCAAACCGCGATCAAGCTCGACAAGACCTTTGCCCTGCATCCGGCCCTCGCTCCGCTGTTGCCGCTGTGGCAGCAAGGCGTGCTCGGCTTTGTGCCTGCGGCCGGCCTGCCGGCGCCGAACCGTTCGCACTTTGACGCGCAGTACCAGATGGAAATCGCGCAAAGCGGCAAGACCAGCAGCGCGCCCGGCTGGCTCAATACCACGGCGGGCATAGGCCGGGCCGGGGCGGGCGGTGCGGTCGCGCTCGGTGTGGGCGAGGCCAACCCCGCCATCCTGGCCGGCCAGGCCGCCGCCGTGCGCCTGATTCCGCGCGGCCAGTCGGCCGAGCGCACCGGCGTGCTGGCCAACGACAAGACGCGCCAGGCGCTGATGGACTTGTATGGCGGCGACGACAAACTCAGCGAAGCCTTTCGCCAGGGCGCGGGCAGCCGCATGCAAAGCGCGCAGGAACTGACCGAGCAAAGAAGCGCCAGGGCCGAAAAAATGGCGCAGGACAGCAAACGCATGGCCGACAGGATGCTGGACCGCGACGGCACGCCCGCCAACCTGCAGGCCCTGAACGCACAAATGCTGGCCGCCAGCAACGGCGCGGCCGACCCGGTGGGCCTGCAGCTCGACGCCCAGCACCTGGGCACGCTGATGCGCAACGACCGCAAACTGCGCCTGGGCTTTTTATCGGCCGGCGGCTGGGACACCCACGCCAACCAGGGGGCGGCCACCGGCCAGCTGGCCAACAACTTAGGCAACCTCGCGCGCGGCATCGCGCAGCTGCGCCAGGATTTTGCGGAGCCCGGCGACGTGGTCGTGGTGATGAGCGAGTTCGGCCGCACCAGCGCGGAAAACGGCACCCGCGGGACGGACCACGGGTTTGGCAATGCCATGTGGCTCATGGGGAACCGGGTTGCCGGCGGGCGCTGGCATGGAGCGTGGACGGGGCTTGGCCAACTTAACGAAGGCCGGGACCTGCCGGCCCACCACGACTATCGTGCCGTGCTGGCGCAGGTTCTTCGTGGTGCCTTTGCGTTTGGCGATTCGCAATTGGCGGAGGTGTTGCCGGGGGCGAAGTGGGATAAGAGGTTGGATGGGATTTTTAATAAGGCCTGATCAAAGCTTCTGTGTCGTTTCGGGCGCTGTGTTGATTTGAGTTCCGGGGCCGGGGGTAGCCCGGCAGCTACTCACTTTTCTTTTGCTTCGCCAAAAGAAAATTAAGCAAAAGAAAAGGCGACCCGCAGTCTGGGTCCCTACGCTTCGCTTCGGGCAACCTGCGGTGCTCGAGCCAAGCGGGGTCTGGCTAAACTCGCTACGTTTCACTTCGCTCAGACAACGCCAGCCCTTATCCGCTTGTCTCTGCGCTCCTCGGCCCAGCCAGGACGGGGAAGTCCGAAATACCAAATACCGAAATCCAATACAAACAAGGACACGCCACGGCGTGTCCTTGTTTCTTCAGGTATTCGGTATTGGTTTTCGGCTGTTTGGTATTTCTGTCCCCACCCCCTTGTGGATGCGCCGAGGAGCGCAGGGCCAGACGGATAAGGGCAAAAACTTGTTTGAGCGAAGCGAGTTGTTTTTGACCCCGTCTGGACCGAGCACCGCAGGTTGCCCGAAGCGAAGCGTAGGGACGCAGGAACCAGGGTCGCCTTTCTTTTGGGTACTTTTCTTTGGCGAAGCAAAGAAAAGTGCCTCGCCCGCCGGGGCGAGACCCGGCCAGCAGCACTAAGAAAAACACACCCCAAAACCAGACCCCAGAAGTAAACTGACAACCTCAGAACCCATGACCAACCCGAACCACAATCCAGACTGGTTGCGCGAACTGCGGGCAGGCGCAATCGTCCCACCATTGCGCCCGCGCGTGCCGCTATGGGCGGGCGAATCCGTGATCGGTTCGGTGGAGCCGGGTTTCTTCCACAAGCTCGCCCTGCACACCATGACTGACGGCGACCATCCCATCCTCAAGGAAGAGCGCCCCGGAACCCTGGGATGGCGCGTGATGGGGGACGTCACGACCAGCCTCAACAAGATCGCGCTCGCGCTGCACGAGGCGGGTCTCGCCGGCGCCTGGCGCGATGAGCAGCTTGCGGTGCCCGACCAGTTCGGCCACCGCAAGGGCACGGTGGAGCGCGCGGCGGTGCGGCCGCTGGGCATCACCACGCTGGCGGTGCACCTGGTGGGGCAGTCGCCCGACGGGCGCTTCTGGGTGCAGCAGCGCGCCTTCAACAAATCCAACGACCCGGGCCTGTGGGACACGCTGATGGGCGGCATGGTGTCGGCTGCCGACACGGTGGAAACCGCGCTCACGCGCGAGACCTGGGAAGAAGCCGGCCTGCATGTGAAGCAGTTGCTGGCCATGCGCTACGGCGGGCGGCTCGCGACGCGGCGACCGGCCACCGATGGAGACGGTGCGGGTTATGTGGTGGAAGACATCGATTGGTATGTCTGCACCGTGCCCGAGGGCATGGCGCCGGACAACCAGGACGGCGAGGTCGAGCAGTTCCGCCTGATGGACGCCGCGCAGCTGCTGGATGCCATGCAGCGCGACGAGTTCACGACCGAGGCGGCCCTGATCCTCTCGGATGCCATGGGCCTGGCCTGAGGCCTTTCCTGCAGGTTCAGCCTTGGTCGGTCAGCGCGGAGGCGCGCAGCCGGTTGGGTGCCAGCGCGCCGGCCGAATCGAGAATCGGATAGGCGATAGAGCAGATGTGCGAGTTGATGCGCTTGAGTTCGCTGATCAAATCGATGTGCAGCGAGCTGGTTTCCAGGCTTTGCACCGTGTTGGCCGAGAGCCGGCCCAGGTGGGTGGTGGCATAGGCGCGCTCCAGGTCGCGAAAGCGCGCTTTTTCTTCCAGCAGTTTTTGCGCGTCGCGCACCGTGCCGTTCAGGAACACGCTCATGCCCAGGCGCAGGTTGTCGACCAGGCGCTCGTGCAGCTCGACGATCTCGGCCATGCCGGCCTCCGAGAAATTGCGGCCCGGCTTGATTTTTTTGTCCTCGATGTCGATCAGCACGCGCTCGATGATGTCGCCTATCTGCTCCATGTTGATGGTGAAGCTGATGATGTCGGTCCAGCGGCGGCTTTCCTCCTCGGCCAGGGCCTCGCGCGAGATCTTGGTCAGGTAGTACTTGATCGAGGAATACAGCTCGTCGACGATATCGTCCATCTTGCGCAGGTCTTCGGCCAGCTTGAGGTCGTTGTTGCGTATGACCTGCAGCACGCCCAAAAGCATGCTCTCCACCACGTCGGCCTGGTGCAGCGCTTCGCGCGCCGCGCAGGAGATCGCCAGCGAAGGTGTGGCCAGGGCCGAAGGGTCCAGGTGGTGGGGCCGCCCGCCCGCCTTGTTTTTCTCGGGCTTGGGCAGCAGCTTTTCCACCCAGCGCGCGATCACCTGCGTCCAGCCTATGAAGACCGCGCCCACCAGCAGGTTGAAGGCCAGGTGGAACAGCACGACCACGGTGGTCGGCTCTTCCAGGTAGGGCCGCACATGGCGCAGCCACAGGCTTATGAGCGGCGCGGCGATCACGATGCCCAGCAGCTTGAACAGCAGGTTGCCCAGCGGCACCTGCCGCACTTGCACGGGCGAGCGCAGCGTGGTCAGAACGGCCAGCAGGCCGCTGCCCAGGTTGGCGCCCAGCACCAGGCCCAGCGCGACGTCGAGGGGGATCACGCCCGAGGCGGCCAGCGTGGCTGTGAGCAGCACGATGGCCAGGCTGGAATACGAGACCACGGCCAGGAAGGCGCCGGCGGTGATTTCGAGCAGCAGGTCGCTGCTCAGCGAGGCCAGCAAGGCCTTGACGGCCGGCGCCTGGGTCAGCACCTCGGTGGAGGCCGTGACCAGGCGCAGCGCCAGCAGCATCAGGCCCAGGCCGATGAACACGCGGCCCACGCGGCCGACATTGGTGTCCTGGCGCGAGATGAACAGCACCACGCCGGCGAAGATAAAGAGCGGCGACAGCCAGGACAGGTCGAAGGAGAAGACTACGGCCATCAGGCTGGTGCCTATGTCCGCGCCCAGCATCACGGCCAGCGCCAGCGGCAAGGTGACCAGGCCCTGGCCGACAAAGGACGAGACGATGAGCGAAGTGGCGGTGCTGGACTGCACCAGCGCCGTGACGCCTATGCCCGAGACCGCGGCGGCCAGCCGGTTGCTGATGCTGACGGCCAGCACGTGGCGCAGGTTGGCGCCGAAGACGCGCAGTATGCCGGTGCGTACCAGGTGGGTGCCCCAGACCAGCAGCGCGATCGCCGCCAGGAGATTCAACAAATGCTTCATGCGGTGATTGTCCGTTCAACAATGCCGGGGCGATGTGCCGCGGGCGTCAGGGGAGGAGCAAAGGCCGACAGGCCTTCGAGGCCGGTCATCAAATGGTAAAGCGAGGAGGCCGGCGAGGGCGCGGGATCAAAGCCGCCGTCCTCGCGCTGCCATTCATGCCACAAGCCGGGAATATCCGTGGCCAGGAAGCGCATCAGGCCGGTGAAACTGCCGGCCGCGGCGGCTTGGCAGGAGACCGCATCGCCCAGGCCTTGCGTGGCGAACAGCAGCGAGGTCCTGAGCCTTTCGGTCTGCGCCCAGAGCCGTGCCCTGCGGTCCGTGGGCTTGCCCGCTTCATCGACGGCAAACAGCGCGACCTGGCGTTCGCTGGCTATGCCGAAGCTGCGGCCGAATTTTTCGAGCGCGATGGCTTGGCTGCGTGCGTTGATGCCCAGCAGGCCCTCGGCCTGCAGCAACAGGTAAGCCCATTCAAACTGGTGGCCGGGTTCATACAGGCGCTCCTGGGGTGCGCCCAGCGGCGCCCAGCCGGCCGTGAAGAGTTCGCCGATGGCCCCGTTGGCCGGGTTGATCAGGCGCGCGGTCGCCAGTTCGCACAGCGCCAGGGCTGCCGCGCGAAAGCGGCCCTCCACCCCCATGGCCGCCCAGGCCAGCAGGGCTTCGAGCAAATGCATGAGCGGGTTGGACTTGAGGATGGGCTGCCGCGGCAGGCCGTCGTAATAGCCGCCCTCGCTGAGCGCCAGCGCGGCCTCGATTTGCCGCAGCAGGGCCTGGGCGGTGTCCAGCAGTTCGCGCGGCCGGCCCTCGGCCTCATAGGCATGGGCCAGCGCGAACAGCACAAAGGCCTGGTCGTAGAGGTCTATGCTTTCGTCGCTGGTGTCCAGGGTGCTGCGGAACAGGTCGTCGGGCCGTGGGTAGCGCGAAAGCATGAAGGACAGGCCATGCCGCATGGCCGCCTGCCAGGGGCCGCTCCAGCCCAGGGCGCCGGCCCGGGCATACACATAGGTCTGCCGCGCCTGCACCCGCACGCGCACCGGCTTGCCGATGGGCTTGCCGTCCTGGCCCAGCTTTTCATGGAAACCGCCGCCTTCGTGGTCCGCGCCGCGCTCCCACCACAGCGGCAGGGCGGACTCGAACAGCCAGTGCCTGGCGTGCCGGCCCGTGTCGGCGAGAAAAGAGGGGAAGGACTCTGGGGGCATCAAGCGTGGCAAAAAACGGGTTGGGCGCGAGTTGTTGTTCGTCAGGTGGCCGCGGCGCGGCCAGAACCTGATTTTGCACCCCAAATCGGTGTTTTTTGCGGAATCGGGAGTCGCCTTGCCCAAAGCTGTGGAAACCCCGGCACAGGCCGCTGAGGACCTAACTGGCTTTGCGCACCCGCAACAGCTCGTCCAGGATCAGGCAGATCGCGCCCACGGTGATGGCGCTGTCGGCGATGTTGAAGGACGGGAAGTACCAGCCGCCCCAGTGAAACTGCAGGAAGTCCACCACATAGCCGTGCAGCGCGCGGTCAATCACATTGCCCAGCGCGCCGCCCAGGATGCAGGCCAGCGCGAAGCAGAACAGCTTTTGCCCCGCATGCGAGCGCAGCATCCACAGGATGAACAGGGCCGCCGCGACGCCTATGGCGGTGAAGAACCAGCGCTGCCAGCCCGAGGCTTCGGCCAGGAAGGAAAAGGCCGCGCCGGTGTTGTGCACCCGCACCACGTTGAAGAAGCTGGTCACGTAGGTGGAATCGCCCAGGTGGTAATAACCCAGGATCAGCACCTTGGTGAACTGGTCGGCGATCAGGATGATGAGCGCCAGGCCCAGCCAGGGCAGCAGCGAACTGGGGGAGCGCGTGAAGGTGGTTTTGGCCATTACGCGAACTTCCGCGCTTCGCCGGCGCCGAACAGATTGCTGGTGCAGCGGCCGCAGATCGTCGGGTGGGCCGGGTCATGGCCCACATCGGCGCGGTAGTGCCAGCAGCGCTCGCATTTGGCGTCGGTGCTGGGGGCCACATTGATGGAGCTCCCCGTGGCTACCTCGATGGCGGAGGTGATGAAGACGAATTTCAGGTCTTCACCCAGGCCGGCCAACAGCGCATGGTCCTCGGCCGGCACTTCGAGCACCACATTGGCCTGCAGCGAGGAGCCGACCTTGCCGTCGGCGCGCAGGGTTTCGATGTCCTTGTTGACCGCATCGCGCAGCTCGCGGATGCGCGACCACTTGGCCAGCAACGCCGCGTCGGGCGCGGGAAACTCGGAGTACGTTTCCATGAAGATGGACTCGGACGCACCGAACACCTTCCAGGCCTCTTCCGCCGTGAAGCTCAGGAAGGGCGCCATCCAGCGCAGCATGGCGTGCGTGATCTGCCAGAGCGCGGTCTGCGCGCTGCGGCGGGCCAGCGATTTGGGGCCGGTGGTGTAGAGCCGGTCTTTCAGGATGTCGAGGTAGAAGGAGCCCAGGTCTTCGCTGCAATAAATCTGCAGCTTGGAGACCACCGGGTGGAATTCATAGACCTCGTAATGCGCCAGGATGTCGGCCTGCAGCTGCGAAGCACGGCTCAGCGCGTAGCGGTCGATTTCCAGCATCTGGTCAAACGGCACGGCGTCTTTCGCCGGGTCGAAGTCGCTGACGTTGGCCATCAGGAAACGCAGCGTGTTGCGGATGCGGCGGTAGGCATCAACCACGCGGGCCAGGATCTT
>Ga0102595_100442_pt1 | contig 29643 bp, 18 predicted proteins | sample Araplaol_mTSA_r2_2_FD_76864 | JGI IMG/M metagenome (GOLD analysis project Ga0102595, IMG submission 76864) | Arabidopsis root microbial communities from North Carolina, USA - plate scrape MF_Col_mTSA_r2 (SPADES assembly) (version 2) | ecosystem: Host-associated > Plants > Roots > Endosphere...
CGCACGAAATCGGCGACGTGAACGACCGCAGCGTCAATCCGCTGATGGTGGCGCTGGAATGGCTGCTGCGGCTGCCGCAGCAGCGCTGCCGCCAGAGCGAGGTGCGCGACCTGCTGGACGTGCCGGCCCTGGCGCGCCGCTTTGGCTTGTCCGAAGACGACTTGCCGACGCTCGGCCAGTGGATCGAAGGGGCCGGCGTGCGCTGGGGCCTGGATGCCGGGCACCGCGCGGGGCTGGGCCTGGCGCCGGCGGGCGAACAGAATGCCTGGATGTTCGGCGTGCGCCGCATGCTGCTTGGCTATGCGGCGGGCAAGGGCTCGGCCTATGCCGGGGTCGAACCGTATTCGGAGGTGGGCGGGCTGGACGCCGCCCTGGCCGGGTCGCTGGCGCAATTGATCGAAGCCTTGCTGGCCTGGCGCGAACGGCTGGGCGTGGCGCGCCGTCCGGCCGATTGGGCGGAACAGGCGCGCCTGCTGCTGGCCGGCTTCTTCAGCGACCGCGATGAAACCGACCGCCTGACGCTGGCGCGCCTGGACGATGCGCTCGATAAATGGCTGGAGACTTGCGAAGATGCCGGCTTTGACGAGGAAGTGCCGCTGGCGACCCTGCGCGAAGCCTGGATGGGCGGTCTCGACGAACCCTCGCTGGAGCACCAGTTCGTGTCGGGCGGCGTCACCTTCTGCACCCTGATGCCGATGCGCGCGGTGCCGTTCCGCGTGGTATGCCTGCTGGGCATGAACGACGGCGACTTCCCGCGCCGCGCCAGCCGCGCCGACTTCGACCTGCTGGCCTTGCCCGGCATGGCGCGCCCCGGCGACCGTTCGCGCCGCGACGACGACCGCTACCTGATGCTGGAAGCCGTGCTGGCCGCGCGCGACAAGCTGTATGTCAGCTGGGTCGGGCGCAATGTGCGCGACAACAGCGAACAGCCGCCGTCGGTGCTGGTGGCCCAGTTGCGCGATTACCTGCACGCCGGCTGGCACCTGGACCTCGCCGCGCGCACCACCCTGCATGCGCTGCAGCCTTTCAGCCGCGCTTACTTCGAGCGCGGCGGCTTGCTGACTTTTGCCGGCGAATGGCGCGCGGCGCACGAGGCCGGCGACGCCGACACCGGCGCTGCCACGCTGCCGCCATACGAGGTGGAGGACGGCTTCCGGCTGCGCCTTTCCATGCTGGCTGCCTTCCTGCGCCAGCCGGTGCGGCATTTCTTCCGCCAACGCCTGGGCGTCTATTTTGCTGAATCGGCGATGGTGGGCGAAGACGAGGAGCCTTTCCAGCTCGATGGCCTGGAACGCTATACCCTGGAAGATGCGATGCTGGCCGACAGCGGCGAGATGGAAGCGCTGGAAGACGTCCGCGCCAGCTTGCAGGAGCGCGGCCAGCGCCTGCGGCGACAGGGCGTGCTGCCGATCGGCCTGATCGGCGACCGCGTGCTGGAAGAGCTGGTCGACGAGCTGGTGCCCGTTCGCACTGCGTGGCTGTCCCTGCGAGGGACCTATGCCGACGATGCGCCCAAGCTGGCGATCCACCTGGAACTGGCCGGCCTGGTGCTGGAAGACTGGGTCGACCAGCTGCACCATGCCCAGGGCGCCACGGCCTGGCTGATGCAGATGTCTTCGCGGGTGTGCGACAAGTCAGGCGCGCCGCGCGGCGAAAAGCTGATTCCGATGTGGCTGCGCCAGTTGGCCGCGGCCGCGCAGGGCCATCCGGTGACCGGTTTCCTGGTGGCGCGCGACGCGATCGTCGTCATGGAACCACTCGATCCCCATGCGGCGCTGGCGACCCTGGCCCGCATGGTCGAACTGTGGCGGGCCGGCATGGACCAGCCTTTGCCCGCGGCCTGCAAGACCGGGCTCGCGCTGGTGATGGACGGCGACCCGCGCAGTGTCTACGACGGCGGCTTCGAGCTGTCCGGCGAAAACGACGACCCGTGCCTGGCACGCTTGTGGCCGGACTTTGCAGCCCTGGCGGGCGAGCCTGGCTTTGCCGACGCCAGCCGCGCCCTGTACCAGCCGCTGGCCGACTGGCTGGCGCAATCGGTGGCGGTGCAGCCGATCGAGGGCGACGCGGAGGGCGAGCAATGAGCATCGCACTGGTCCCGCTCGACTTCCCATTGCATGGCTCGCGCCTGATCGAGGCCAGCGCCGGCACCGGCAAGACCTGGACCATCGCTGCCCTGTATGTGCGCCTAGTGCTGGGGCATGGAGGCGTGAATGCCTACCGCCGGCCGCTGATGCCGAATGAAATCCTGGTGATGACCTTCACGCGGGCCGCCACGCGCGAATTGTCCAACCGGGTGCGCGAACGCCTGGTGGAGGCGGCTGCGTACTTCCGTGCCGAAACGCCGAAGGCGAGCGATGCCTACCTGGACGCGCTGCTGGAGGAATTGCCCGACCAGGCGGCGCGCCAGCAGGCCGCCTACCGCCTGCAGCTGGCGGCCGAAACGATGGACGAGGCGGCGATCTTCACCATCGACGCCTGGTGCCAGCGCATGCTGCGCGAACACGCCTTCGACAGCGGCAACCTGTTCGACGAGGAATTGCTGAGCGACGAGGCGCCGCTGTATGAAGATGCGGTGCACGATTACTGGCGCCAGCAGGTCTATCCGCTGGGCGAGCAGGCGTTGCGGGTGCTGCTTGCGGCCTGCCGCGACGTGTCGTCACTGGGCCGCAGCGTGCGCGACCTGGCGCGCAGGCCCGATGCCGCCGGGCCAGCCGGCAAGGAGCCGCTGGGCGCCATGATCGGCCGCGTTCAAAGCGAGCAGCAAGTCGCGCTGGCCGGCCTCAAGCAAGGCTGGGCGGAACGTGCGAACCGCATGGAAGGCTGGATCGCGGCCCAGCGCGAGGCCAGTCCGAAATGCTTCAACGGCACCAAGCTGCGCGCCGACTCCGTCGCAAAGTGGTTTGCGGCCTTGCGCGACTGGGCCGGCGACCCTGCGCTGGCAGAACCGGACATGAACGCCACGCCGTGGTTCCGCCTGACCCCGGCCGGCATGATCGACGCCTGCGCCAAAGGCTTCGCTCCCGACATTCCGGCCGATTTTGAGGAAATAGCGCCGCTGCGGCGCGCCCTGGACGCCATCGAACCTTTGCGCCACCACGTCTTGCGCCACGCTGCCGCCACGATTGCCGCCCGCATGGAGGAATTGAAACGCCAGCAGCGCCTGTTCGGCTTTGCCGACATGCTGGAACGCCTGCGCAGCGCGCTGGAAGGCGCTAATGGTGCCGCGCTGCGCCAGCGCATCGTCACGCAATATCCGGTGGCGATGGTCGATGAATTCCAGGATACGGCGCCAAGCCAGTACCGCATCTTCAACCTGCTGTACCAGGTTGCCGCCAACGACCCCGATCTCGGCCTGTTCCTGATCGGCGACCCGAAACAGTCGATTTACGGCTTCCGCGGCGCCGACATCCACAGCTACCTGGATGCGCGGCGCGCAACCGAAGGGCGCCATTACCAGCTGGGCACCAACTACCGCTCCACCGCGCAGATCGTGGCGGCGGTCAACCAGGTCTTCCAGCATGCGGAAGGCGTGGCCGGGCAGGGCGGTTTTGCGCGCGGGGCATTCCGCTTCCGCACCGCCGAGGGCAACCCGTTGCCGTTCGACGCGGTGGGCGCGCGCGGCCGCGCGGAGCGGCTGGTCGGCCCGTCCGGCGATATCCAGGCCCTGACGGCCGGCTGCACCATGGAGCAGCTGGGCGCCGACGCCTACCGCGAATACTTCGCGGAGCAGTGCGCCGAGCATATCGCCTGCCTCCTGAACGATCCGGCTACCGGCTTCCAGGGCGGCGATGCCTTCAGGCGCCTGCAGCCGGCCGACATTGCCATCCTGGTACGCGACCGCCGCGAAGCGGCCGCCGTGCGCCGCTCGCTGCAGCGCCGCCTGGTGCCGAGCGTCTACCTGTCCGACAAGGATTCGGTGCTCGCCAGCGACGAAGCGGCCGACATGCTGCGCTGGCTCTCGGCTGTCGCCAATCCGCTCGACGGCCAGCTGGCGCGCACCGCCTTTGCCACCCGCACAGCCAACCTGCCGCTGCCCGAACTGGCCCAGTTCTCGGCCGACGAACTGGCATGGGAGCGCCGCGTCGAACAGCTCAAGGAATTGCACGTGGTCTGGCAGCGCCAGGGCGTGCTGGCCATGCTGCGCCGTTTCATCCACGACCTGGGCTTGCCGGCGCAATTGCTGGCGCGGCCGGGCGGCGAGCGCAGCCTGACCAACCTGCTGCACCTGGCCGAGCTGCTGCAGCAGGCCAGCCGCCAGCTGGAAGGCGAGCAGGCGCTGATACGCTGGCTGGCGGAGCAGATCGACGACGAGACCGACGGCGGCGACGAGCGCGTGCTGCGGCTGGAATCGGACGCGGAGCTGGTCAAGGTCGTCACCGTGCACAAGTCCAAGGGCCTGGAATACCCGCTGGTCTACCTGCCGTTTGCCGTGACGGTGCGCAAGGTCGACAAGCGCAACCGAACCTTCTTCGAATACACCGCTGCCGACGGCGAGCGGCGCATCGACATGCGCCTGTCCGACGAAGGCCAGGAGGCCGCGGAAGCTGCCCGCATCGGGGAAGACCTGCGCCTGCTCTACGTGGCGCTGACGCGGGCCCGGCATTTCCTGTGGCTGGGCGTGGCGGCGCTGCCGGCGCGCAAGAAGGATGAAAATACCCTGCACGACTCGGCCCTGGGCTACCTGCTGACAGGCGGCGAGCCGCTGCCTTCCGGCCAGTTGCTGGAAAGCTGGCAGCAGTTGCGCGGCGATTGCGATGCGATCTCCGTCGCCTTGCTGGAGCCTTCCGTGCCGGTGACGCGCCTGGCGCGCGCGGTGGAGCCGCCGCCGCTGGAAGCACCGCTGGCGTATCGGGGCGATTTTGAACGCGACTGGTCGGTCGGCAGCTTCACTTCGCTGGCCAGGCGCAGCGGCAGCGAGCCGCTGCCCGCGCCGATGCACGCCTCGCAGGAAACTTTGCTGGAAGGCGAAGACGAGGGCGCGGCGCTGCGCATCGACGACGCGGCCTGGCATCGCTTCCCGCGCGGCTCCGTGCCAGGCAACTTCCTGCATGACCAGCTCGAAGCGCTGGCGCGCGACGGCTTTGCCTCGATCCACCAGGAACACTATGCGGAACGCGCCGCGCGCCAGATCAAGCGCGCCGGCTGGGGCCATCGCGAAGCCGATACCCTGGAATGGCTGCGGGTGATCGCCACCACCGAACTGCCGCCGCTCGGCAGCGCGCTGGACGCGATCGGGCAACTGCTGCCGGAAATGGAATTCTGGTTCCCGAGCGAACGCCTGGACACCGGGCAGCTGGACCGCCTGTGCCGCCAGCACCTGCTGGAAGGTATCGCGCGTCCCGGCCTGCCGCAGCGCGAGCTGCACGGCATGCTGAAGGGCTTCTGCGACCTGGTATTCGAGCACCAGGGACGCTACTGGGTGCTGGACTACAAATCCAACGCGCTGGGCGGCGGCGACGCGGCCTACCACAAGGCTGCGCTGGCGCACGGCATGGCGGCGCACCGCTACGACGTGCAGGGCGCGATCTACATGCTGGCGCTGCACCGGCTGCTGCGCACGCGCCTGGGCGAGGCCTACGACCCGGCCACGCAACTGGGCGGCGCGATCTTCTACTTCCTGCGCGGGGTCGGCAACGAGCAGACGCGCGGCTGCTACCTGCTGCCGCCGGATGCGGACCTGCTGGATGGACTGGACGGGCTTTGCCAATGAGTTTCTACGACCATACCGACATGCTGGCCGAAGGCGGCATGCTGCGCCGCCTGGGGCCGGTGTTTGCACGCTTCGTGACCTCGCTGGCGCCGGACGGCAGTCCCGCGGCCGGCACTGCGCTGGCGTTGGCCTGCCTGCTGCTGTCCGAACTCGAAGGCCGCGGCCACAGCTGCCTGCACCTGTCGGCGCTGGCCGGCGATCCTTCGGCCATGCTGGGCTGGGGCGAGGACGACTGGCGAAGCCTGTGCGATGAAGCCGGCGAACTGCCGCAGGGGCTGGCGGCCTGGCATGCATTCCTGCAGGCCTGCCCGCAAGTGCTGGCCTGGCCGGGCGGCGCCGAAGAAGGCCAGCCGCTGGTGCTGGCCGGCGGCCGGCTGTACCTGCGCCGCTACTGGTCGGATGAAAACACCGTGGCCGATGCGGTGCGTGCCCGCACCGGCTCGGAAAAATGGGGACGTACCCCATTTTCCACGGAAAATGGGGTACGTCCCCATTTTTCCGAGCCATCCCCCGCGCTGGTGCGCGAATGGCTTGACCGCCTGTTTACGCATGCCACGCGCGAGGGCGGCGCCGACTGGCAGAAGATCGCCTGCGCGGTCGCCACGCGCGGCGGACTGGCCGTCATCACCGGCGGCCCCGGTACCGGCAAGACTTATACGGTGGCGCGCCTGCTTGCCCTGCTGTTTGCGGTTGAAGGCGCCCACGCCGGCCAGTTGCGCGTGGCGCTCGCCGCGCCTACCGGCAAGGCTGCCGCGCGGCTGAAGCAGGCCATTGACGGCGCGCTGGAAGACCTGGAACAAAGCCTGGGTGGCGCCTTGCCGCTGCGCGACCTGGCACAGCGCATGGGCGGCGCCCGCACCCTGCATTCGCTGCTTGGCGCCCGCCCGGACACGCGTGCCTTCCGCCACAATGCCGGCAACCCGCTCGACGTGGACGTGCTGATCGTGGACGAAGCCTCGATGGTGCACCTGGAGATGATGGCGGCCCTGCTGGATGCCTTGCCGCAGGGCGCGCGCCTGGTGCTGCTGGGCGACAAGGACCAGTTGGCGTCGGTGGAGGCGGGTTCGGTGCTGGGGGACCTGTGCCATGATGCGCAAGCCGGCGGCTACGGCGCCGCCACCGCGGCCTTTGTGGAGGCGGCATCGGGCCAGGCCATCCCGCCGGAATTCCTCGGCAATGCCGGCGCCCTGGCGCAGCAGACCGTCATGCTGCGCCAGAGCCGGCGGTTCGGCGGTCCGATCGGCCAGTTGGCCATCGCCGTCAACAATGGCGATGCCGAAGCCGCCCGCGCCGTGCTGCGCGCCGACAGCGGCGGGCAACTGCAATGGAACGAAGCGGCGCAGCAGGAAGACATGCTGCGCCTGGCGGTCGAAGGCTACCGGCCTTTCCTGGAGCTGGTGCGGCAGGGTGCCGGCACGGCCGGCCACGATGCCTGGGCCGCCGGAGTGCTGGCCGCTTTCGAAGGTTTCCGCCTGCTATGCGCCGTGCGCGAGGGCGAATGGGGCGTCGCTGGCCTGAACGACAGTATCGCGCAGCGCCTGGAAGATCAACAGTTGCTGAAGCGGCGCGGCGAATGGTACGTCGGCCGCCCGGTCATGGTCACGCGCAACGACTATGCGACGGGCGTGTACAACGGCGACATCGGCCTGGTGCTGCCCGATCCCGCACGTGCCGGTTCGCTGCGCGTGTATTTTTCGGACGGCGGCCAGGTGCGCAGCGTGCTGGCGACCCGCCTGCGCAACGTGGAAACCGCATTCGCGATGACGGTGCACAAGTCGCAGGGTTCGGAATTCAGCCACACCGTGCTGGTGCTGCCGCGCGAAGCGTCCAGCGTGCTGGCGCGGGAACTGGTCTACACCGGCATCACGCGCGCCCGCCAGCGCTTTACGCTGCTGACGCCCAATCCGGGAGTGTTGCCGGACGCGATCCGGCGCCGCACCGAGCGCACCAGCGGCTTACGCAGCCTGCTCGCCTGAACTGCCGGCCGCTTGCAGGTCGGCGTGGATCGCCTGCAGCGCCGCATCCAGTTGCGGCGCCAGCAGCGCCAGTTCGGGCGTCGCGTCGCCGCCGGCGCGCAGCGCATTGGCCACGCTGGCCGCGGCCTGGCGCAATTGCTCGAGGCCCAACTGGGCCGACAGGCCGGCCAGGGTGTGCGCCATGCGCTGCGCACGCTGTCGGTCGCCCTGGGCCACGGCGTCGCCGATCGCCACGTGCAGCGCGGCCTGGCCTTGCAGGAACTGGCACAGCATCTTGCGCAGTTGCGCGCGGTTGTCGTGCAGGCGCGCCAGCGCTCCGGCCATGTCGGCACCCAGCGCGGCCAGGGCGGGGAAGGCCGCCTGCGCCGCGGCTTGCGCTTCGGCGCAGGACTCGGCCCCTGGCAGCGGATGGCGGAACAGGGCGGTGAAGACGAAGCGGTTGCCTTGCGCGGGATCGCTTTCCAGCAGCAGGTGGCCGCCCATCATGGCCGCCAGCTGGCGCGCCACCGACAGGCCCAGGCCTGCGGCCGAGTCGCCGGGCCCCACCGGCTCGTAGAGCTGGACTGCCGCGTCGCGCGCGGCGCCGGTGTCGCGCACTTCCCAGCGCAGTAGCGTGCCGTCCGGGCTGCCGGCGTCTTCCCGGCGCAGCAGCAACTGCACCTTGCCGCGTTCGGTGAACTTGATCGAATGGGCCAGCAAATGCAGCAGCAGTTGTTGCAGGCGCGCTGCGTCGCCCACCACTTCCTCCGGCAGCGCGGCCTGCACCGTGCATTCGAGCAGCAGCCCTTTGGCCTGCGCCGCCGCCTGCCATTCGGCGCAGGCCTGTTCGGCCGCATGGCGCACGCTGAACACGCACTCCTCCACATGAAGCTTGCCCGCCTCGATGCGCGAAAAATCGAGGATGTCGTTGAACATTGCCATCAGTGCGGCGGCAGCGCCATCGACCTGTTCCAGGTAGCCGCGCTGGCGGGCGTCGAGCGGCCCGCGCAAGGCCAGTTCGGTCAGTCCGATGATGGCGTTCAGCGGCGTGCGGATTTCGTGGCCCATATTGGCCAGGAAGGCGCTCTTGCCGCGGGTGGCGTGATCGGCCGCTTCGTGGGCGGCGGTGATGGCGCGCTCGGCCTGGCGCAATTCCGTGACGTCGATGCCGAAGCTGAGCAGGGCGATTTCGCCTTCGTCCAGCGCGCTGTGATGCCAGGCGATGCGGCGCTCATCGCCCGATGCCGTATGCAGCAGGTGTTCGTGGCCGGCCGGCATGGCGCGGAACTGTTCCGGATGGCCGCCTTCCGGCCATTGCGAGACGGCCGACATGGGCAGCAGCGGCAGGTCGCGCCACACGCGCCCCAATACGCTGTCGCGGCTGCAGCCGGTGATGCGGGCCGCCGTGTCGTTGAAGATCAATACCTCGCCTTCGTGTCCCAGCCCCAGCACCAGCATGTCGGCGCTGTTCAGCAGGCGGTCCAGCAGTTGCCGCGTGCAGCGCAGCTTGCGTTCGGATTCGCCGTGCGCGAGGGCGGCCGCGGCCAGGCTCTCCTGCAGCGCATGCAGGGACGACAGCAGTTCGCCGGTTTCATCGCCAAACGATTCGGGCGCGGGTGAGGCCAGGTCGCCGCTGCGCACGCGCTGGGCGATGGCCAGCGCCTGCGCCAGCGGCTGCGTGATGCTGCGGCTGATCAGCCAGGCCATGCCAATCGCCAGCGCCAGTGAAGCGGCCAGGATCGCCAGCAGCAGCGCACTGTCGGAGCGGATGCGCTCGGCCGCCTGGCCCTCGGTAAAGCGCGCACGGCTGGCGGCCTGGTTGACCAGGTTGTCCACCACCTGCCGGTGCAGTTCGTAGTGGCGCTGCATCTTTGCCAGCGCGTGTTCGGCGCGCGGCCGGTCGCCCAGCTCCAGCGCGGGCACCAGCTGGCTGAAGGCTTCGTTGTAGAACGCCGTCGCCTGCATATTCGCCTGCTTGAGCGACTGTTCCAGGCTCGAATCGAGCTGGCGCCCTTGCCAGTAATGGACGCGCGCGACCTGCTGCGCGTGCAGGGTACGCAGGCGCTGCGCCAGCTGCTGGCGTTCGACCTGGCTGCCTGCTGCCGCCAACTGCTCCGCCACCAGGAACGATTCGATGATGTACAGCGGCGGCGGCAGCACGTCCGCGATCAGGTCCTTGCCCTGGATGACTTCAGCATACAAGGGGCCGTTGACGCGCAGGGCATCGAGGGTGCGCAGCGACCAGAACCCGTACAGCAGGAAGCCGCCGGCGAAGATCCCCACAAGGATCGCCAGGCGGCGTGCAAAGCGCAGGTTGCGCAGCAGGTCCATGGTGCCTCTCGGCAGCGAACCCCGTCAGGAGTGTTACATGCGGCGGCGACGGCGTTCCGTTGTGCGCACGGCCTTCTTGCGCGGGCTGGATGCTTTCATCACTTTGGGTGCGTTGTCGCCCGCCAGCAGGCGGCGGATGTTCAGCGCGTCCATCAGGCGCGCCGAATTGCCCCCGGCGTTCAGCAGGACCAGGGTGGCGTTGCGGCCGGCTTCCGTGATGCGCATGATCAGGCAGCGGCCCGCTTCTTCGGTGTAGCCGGTCTTGGACAGGCCGATATCCCAGCCCTTGGCGCCGACCAGGCGATTGGTGTTGTGGTACTGCACCATACGGCCTTTCATCTTGATCGCCTCCTCGGTATCGGTCGTGATGCGACGGATCTCGGGATACTGCGCGGCGGCCGCGGCCATTTTCACCAGGTCGGCGGCATTCGATGTATTGTTAGGCGACAGGCCGGTCGGTTCGTCGATCTGGGTGCTGGTCATGCCGAGCTGCTGGATCTTGGCATGCACGGCAGCCGTAAACGCGGCCGGACCGCCGGGGAAGGTGCGGGCCAGCGCGGCAGCGGCGCGGTTATCGGACGACATCAGCGCCAGTTGCAGCACGTCGCGGCGCGCAATGGTGGCGCCGACCGGCACGCGCGAGGTGCTGTGCTTGAGGGTATCGACATCGTCTTTGTCGATGCTGATCTGCTCGTCCATATCAAGCTTGGAGTCGAGCACGACCATTGCGGTCATCAATTTAGTCAGGGAGGCGATCGGAACAACGGCGGTGGCGTTCTTCTCGACCAGCACTTTGCCAGTCTCATCCTCGACGACAAGCACGGATTGCGAGCCCAAAGGCACGGCAAACGCGGCTGCGGAGATCGACATCAGCAGGGCTGCGGTGATTTTCTTAAACATGTTCGGATTGATGCGTTCGTTCGGGGCGGAATATCGCTAGATTGGGGGCAATATTCTAAATATGGACGATATCACTATCGGGTTAACTCGTCCAGCAAACGTCAATCATGCGCAACTGAACAATTAAATCCATTGCGTGCGGCACGCGCCGCGGGAATGCTGGTATTGTTATTCGATAATATTTCCTTCTTGAAATTTGCCATGTTGGTAATTGAGAGAATTGCAAAATATCCCTTGCGTGCCTGGGCCGTGGTCGTGCTGCTGGCCGTGGCGGCGGCTTTGCTGGCCGGCAGCGTTTATCGCGCCAACCTGGAACAGGGACGGCTGGAATTATTGAATATCGATGTGCAGCGCGATGCGATTGCCGCCATGTCATTAACCCTGGACAGTAATTTAATGGGTGCGATTTCCGTGCTGGGATTGATTGAGCCGGATATCAAAAAGGAAAGCACCGAGCCAATTGCGCCGAACCAGCCGAAAATATCGGCCTTATTGGAAAGCGTGGCCCGCAGCCAGCAAATCCAGGGTTTATTTGTGGTCGGCAAGGACGGCTTCGTCAAATCGTCCTGGGACGATAGCGGCAAACCGTCCACCGGCATCGACGTGCGCTTCCGGCCTTATTACAAGGAAGCCATGGCGGGGCGGAACAATATTTACGCCGCCGTCAGCCTGGCGCGCGGCGACCATGCCCTGTATTTCGCGGCGCCGGTCTATGCCGGCATGGCGCGCAGCGGAGATCCGGTCGGCGTGGTGGTGGCGCGCACCGATATGGAAAAGCTGGAGCGCCTGCTGGCGCGCAGCGGCCAGGCTGCCATCCTGCTGTCGCCGCAAGGCGTGGTGTTTGCCAGCAGCCGGCACGAATGGAGTGGCATGCTGGCGGGCGAGGTCACGCCGGCCAGGGTTGCTGAAATCCGGGCCGTGCGCCAGTTCGGCAAGCTGTTCGAAGAGAAGGAGCCGCGCCCGCTGCCTGTCAGCCTCGCGCCGGGAATGGTGCAGGGCGAGGGCCGTCATTATGCGGTGGCTTCCGCCGCTGTCGATTGGCATGACCCATCCGGCAGCTGGCAACTGGTGGTGCTGGAAGACCTGGGGCAGAGCGTGCCGCCGGGCAGCGGCGTGCCTGCCGCCGCCATGGCCGCTGCCGTGGTGGTGCTGCTCGGGGCCGCGGGTTTGCGGGCCGTGCGCAGCCAGGCGGCCCAGCATCGCGCCCACCTCGAGCTGGAACGCGTGGCGCGCGAGCAGGAATTGCGCGCCGAGCGCAAGATGCAACTGGCGCAGGTGGCGTTGCACATGCAGCAGGCGCCCGACCGCCATGCCCGGCTTACGGCCTTCCTCGACCAATGCCATCAATTGTTTGGCGCCATGCAAGGCACCATTTACACCGCCGATGCCGAGGGCCTGGCGCTGGCCGCCAGTTATGCCAGCACGGCGCCGCCGCCGCGCCTGGCGCTGGGCGAAGGCTTGCTTGGGCAATGCGCGCTGGAACGCGAGCCGCGCATCGTCGACACCATTGCCGCGGGCGCCGCGTGGACCATTCGTTCCGGCCTGGGCGGCGCCACTCCCGGCGCCCTGTTGCTGGCGCCAGTGCAGTTGCGCGGCCGCCTGCTGGGGGCAGTGGAGCTGGCGGTGCTGCAAAAACCCGATGCAGCGACGTATGAACAATTCCTGTCAGCGCTAGAACTGCTGGCGATCAATATGACTGAGTAGGAGGGAAACGTGTCCCGCTTGCTGACTAGACTGGAAAAACTGGGCCTGACGTGGAAGCTTGCGCTGGGGTTCGGCGGCAGCCTGTTGATCACGCTGGCGTTCGGGCTGCACAACGTCACCACCCAGGCCCGCCTGCACGACGAGATCCTCGGCATCTACAAGAACGACCTGCTTGGCATTTCCGACGCCAAGGATGCGCTGATCCAGTTCGCCCAGCGCGGCAGCGCGCTGCGGCAAGCCTTGCTGGCGCGCGACAAGGCCGGCCGCGACGCTGCCCTGGCGATGATCGACGAAGCGCAGCGCAGGCAGGACCGCGCCCTGGAAGAACTGCGCCCGCGCATCATCCGCGAAGAAAACCGCAAGAACCTGGCCGAGTTTGAATCGGCCTATGCCGACTACCACCTGCGCGTCGCCGAAGCGGTGCGCCTGCTGCGCGCCGGGCAGGCGGAACAGGCTGCTGCCGTGGTGTCCGATCCGGCCTTCCAGGAACACGGCGTCCGCGCCAACAACGCCTTGACGCGCATCGCCGAAATCAAGGAAGACAGCGCGCGCCACCAGATCGAAGAAATGCAGGCCTTGTCGCGCTATGAAAAGCAGCTCACCTACGGCTTGCTGGGGCTGAGCCTGGTGCTGGGCGTGCTGTTCAGCTTCCTGGTGGCGCGTTCGGTGCGCCTGCCGTCGGAGCGCCTGCGCAGCGCCGTGCAGCAGCTGGCGAAAGGCAAACTGGGCGCCGAGGTGCCGCTGACGGACTATCCGAACGAAATGGGCAGCCTGGCGCGCTCGATCAAGGTGCTGCAGGAAGAAGCCTGCAAGATGGAGGCGCAGCGCTGGCTCAAGACTCACCTGGCGGCAATCGGCAACGACCTGCAGTCGGCGGAAAGCGCGGAAGACCTGGCCACGCGCACGCTGGCGGCGCTGGCGCCGCTGGTGCAGGCCGGCCATGCGGCCTTTTACCGGCATGAGGCGGAGGAGGGCAGCCTGTCGCTGCTGGCCGGCTATGCGATGCGCGGCAGGTCGGCCGCACAGCAGCGCTTCCTGCTAGGCGAAGGCCTGGTCGGGCAGTGTGCGGCCCAGCGCAAGCCGATTGTCATGCGCCAGGCGCCGGCCGGCTATGTGCGCATTGGTTCCGCCTTGGGCGAAGCCGATCCGGCCAGCATCGCGATCGTGCCGGTGCTGCGCAATGAACGCCTGCTGGGCGTGCTGGAACTGGCCACGCTGGAACCCTACGGCGACCAGGCCCAGGCGCTGCTCGATGGCGCATTGCCGGTGATTGCCATGAACATGGAAATCCTCGAGCGCAACGAGCGCACCCGCGTGCTGGAAGAGCGCAGCCGGCTGGTGCTGGGCTCCGTCAGCGACGGCATCGTCGGCCTGGACCTGGGCGGCCGCGTTACATTCGTCAACCCGGCGGCGCCGGCCTTGCTGGGCTGCGATGAAGCGGAACTGGTGGGCGCCGAATGGCGGCAGGACGGCGAACAACTGGAGCGCAAGGATGGCAGCACCTTCCCGGTCGATTATGTGGACCGGCCGATGTACAAGGACGGCGCCCAGGTCGGTTCGGTGGTGGTGTTCCGCGACATTACGGAACGCAAGCGGCTGGAAGAGGAAATCAAGCGCAGCAACTTCCTGGGCGATATCGCACTGGAGATGACCGACTGCGGCTACTGGGTGGTCGACTACAGCGATCCCGATTACTACACGCAGTCCGAACGCGCGGCACGCCTGCTGGGCGAACCGCCTCGGCCCGACGGCCGCTACCACCTGCAGGATGAATGGTTTGCGCGGCTGGTGGAAGCCGATCCGGAAGGCGCCTTGCGTACGGCGGCGCGGGTGCAGGGCGCACTCGACGGCAGCTACGATAAGTTCGACGCGACGTATGCCTACAAGCGCCCGCTCGATGGCCGCATCATCTGGCTGCACGCGGTCGGCACCGTGGTGCGTGACGAGGAGGACGGCACGCCGCGCTTCATGTACGGCGTGTACCAGGACATCACCGCGCAAAAAGCCGCCGAAGACGAGCTGCGCATCGCCAAGGAGCAGGCGCAGGCCGCAACCCGGGCCAAGAGCGATTTCCTGGCCAATATGAGCCACGAAATCCGTACCCCGATGAATGCCATCATCGGCATGTCGCACCTGGCGCTGCAGACCAACCTGGATAAACGCCAGCGCAACTACGTGGAGAAAGTGCAGCGCGCCGGCGAGAACCTGCTTGGGATCATCAACGACATCCTCGACTTCTCGAAGATCGAGGCCGGCAAGATGACGGTGGAGCAGGTCGAATTCGACCTGGACGACGTGCTCGACAACCTGGCCAACCTGATCGGCTTCAAGGCGGAGGACAAAGGCCTGGAGCTGCTGTTCCAGGTGGCGCCGGAGCTGCCGACCGGGCTGGTGGGCGATCCGCTGCGTATCGGCCAGGTGCTGGTCAACCTGGCCAACAACGCGGTCAAGTTCACCGAACATGGCGAAGTGGTGGTCGGCATCGAGCAGTCCGCCCAGGTCGAGGAGGGCATCGAGATGCACTTCTGGGTGCGCGACTCCGGCATCGGCATGAGCCCGGCGCAAAGCGCCAAACTGTTCCAGTCCTTCAGCCAGGCCGATGCTTCGACTACCCGCAAGTACGGCGGCACCGGGCTGGGGCTGGTGATCTGCAAGAACCTGCTGGAGCTGATGGGCGGCCGCATCTGGGTCGAGAGCGAGGAAGGGAAAGGCTCGACCTTCCACTTCACGGCCCGCTTTGGATTGCAGGCCAATCCGAAACCGCGCCGCATGTTCCGTGCCGACGAGTTGCGCGGCGTGCGCGTGCTGGTGGTGGACGACAACGCCTCGGCGCGTGAAATCCTGTCCACGGTCGCGCGTTCGTTCGGGCTGGAAGTGGACGTGGCGCTGGGCGGGCAGGAGGGCCTGGAAATGGCGGCGCGCGCCGAACAGCGCGCCATGCCTTATGACCTGATCCTGATGGACTGGAAGATGCCTTCAATGGATGGCGTGGAAACGGTGCGCCGGCTGCAATCCGGGCAGGCCGGCCGCCTGCCGGCCGTCATCATGGTGACCGCCTATGGCCGCGAAGAAGCCTTGACCAGCGCGGAGGAACGCCGGGTCCAGCTCAAATCCGTGCTGACCAAGCCGGTGACGCCGTCGGCCTTGCTGGAAGCGGTGGGCGAGGCGCTGGGCAAGGGCGTGCTGGTCGAAGGACGCCGCTCGGCCGAACGCGACCTGCACCATGGGGAAGTCATGGCGCGCCTGTCGGGCGCCCGCATGCTGCTGGTCGAAGACAACGAGATGAACCAGGAGCTGGCGATCGACCTGCTGGGCAAGGCGGGCATCGAAGCGGTGCTGGCCCGTCATGGGCAGGAGGCGCTGGACATCCTGGCGCAGGACGCGCGCTTCGACGGCGTGCTGATGGACTGCCAGATGCCGGTGATGGATGGCTTCCAGGCGTCGCGCGCGATTCGCGCCAATCCATCGTTCGACAAACTGCCCATCATCGCCATGACGGCGAACGCCATGGCCGGCGACCGCGAGAAAGTGCTGGCCAGCGGCATGCAGGATCACATTGCGAAGCCGGTCAACGTCGCTGAAATGTACGCCACGCTGGCACGCTGGCTGCGGCCGGAGCCAGGCGAGAACCAGGCCGGCATGGCGCCAGCGTCCGGCGCGCGGCCGGCCGCCGCCGGTGCCGCCGCCGACAAGCCGGCGCCGCTCCCGGCGCTGCCGATGGTCGACGTGCGCGCAGGGCTGGCAACTTCCATGGGCGACGAAAAGCTCTACCGCCGCCTGCTGGTCAAGTTCCGCGACGGCCAGCAGGACTTTGCCGCCATGTTCGTGCAAGCGCTGATGGGCGGCGACGCAACGGCGCCGGAACGCCTGGCGCATACCCTGAAAGGCGTGGCAGGCAATATCGGCGCACGCAGCGTGCAGGATGCCGCCCAGGCGCTGGAACAGGCATGCCAGCAGGGCGCTGCGCGCGACGAACTGGAACGCTTGCTGGCAATGGTGCTGGTGGAACTGGACCCGCTGCTGGCAGCGCTGCGCGCAGTGGATGCGGAAACGCGCGGCGGTGCGGTCCATCCGGCGCTGGTGCCGGTTGCGGCGGCAGCCCCGGCGCCGGCTGGCTCCGCGCCTCCGCTTGGCCGCCTGCGGGACCTGCTGGCGGACAGCGATTCGGAAGCGGCCGACTTGTGGGACGCGGAACTGGCGCAGTTCAAGCTCGCCTTGCCCGACCACTGGCGCCGCATCGCGAGCGGAATTGGTAACCTTGACCTGGAAGCCGCCCTGGCGGCGCTGGACGAAGCAATGGCAAGCCTGGAGGAAAAGTGAGATGGAACTGGAACTGATCGCGAAGAAAACCGTGCTGCTGGTCGACGATTCGCCCGACAACCTGGTGCTGATGAACGACCTTCTGAAAGACCTGTACAAGGTGAAGGTCGCCAATAGCGGCGAAAAGGCCTTGCGCATCGCCACCACGGGCCAGCCCCCCGACGTGGTGCTGCTGGACGTGATGATGCCCGAGATGGACGGCTACGAAGTGTGCCGGCGCCTGAAGGCCAACCCTGCCACCCGCAACGTCCCGATCATTTTCCTGACCGCCAAGTCGGAAGTGGAAGATGAAAAGCTGGGACTGGACTTGGGTGCCGTCGATTACATCACCAAGCCAATCAGCCCGCCGATCACGCTGGCCCGCGTGCGCAACCACCTGATGTTGAAGGAGCACGCCGACTTCCTGCGCGACCAGAACGAATTCCTGGAGCAGGAAGTCCAGGAACGCACGCGCGAAGTGGTGGCGATCCAGGACGTCACGATTCTCGCCATGGCGTCGATGGCCGAAACGCGCGATCCGGAAACCGGCAACCACATCCGCCGCACCCAGTTTTACGTCAAGGCGCTGGCGGAGCGCCTGAAAGAACACCCGCGCTTCAGCGCCGTGCTGACCGATAGCTACATCAAGCTGCTGTTCAAGTCCGCCCCGCTGCACGACATCGGCAAGGTCGGCATCCCCGACCGCATCCTGCTCAAGCCGGGAAGGTTCGAGCCGCACGAATTCGAGATCATGAAGACGCATACCACGCTGGGCCGCGCCGCCATCGAGCATGCGGAACGCTCGCTGGGAACGCCGATGGCTTTCCTGTCGATCGCCAAGGAGATTGCGTACTCGCACCAGGAAAAATGGGACGGCTCAGGCTATCCGGAAGGATTGGCCGGCGAAGCGATTCCGGTCTCGGCGCGCCTGATGGCTGTCGCGGACGTGTACGACGCGCTGATCAGCCGCCGCGTTTACAAGGAGGGCATGCCGCACGAGAAGGCTGTGCAGATGATCGTTGAGGGCAAGGGAAAACACTTCGATCCCGACATGGTTGATGCGTTCATCGGGCTGCAGGAGGAGTTCCGCGCCATTGCGGCGCGGTTCCATGACACCGACCATGACATGGCCGAGAAGAAGGCGCAGATCGAGCGCCTGACCAAGGCTTGAAGCTTACTTGGAGCTGTAGATCTTGTCGAACTCGCCGCCGTCGTCGAAGTGCTTCTTCTGGGCTGCGCGCCAGCCGCCGAACACTTCATCCACGGTGAACAGCGAGATCGGCTTGAAGCTGGTCGAGTACTTCTTGAACACCGCGTCCGAACGCGGGCGCAGGTAGTGCTTGGCGATGATCTCCTGGCCTGCGTCGGAGTACAGGAAGTTCAGGTAGGCGGTGGCCTCCTTGCGGATGCCTTTCTTGTCGACGACCTTGTCGACCACGGCCACCGGCGACTCCGCCAGGATCGAGGACGATGGATACACCACCTCGAAGTCGTCGCCGAATTCAGCGCGCACCAGGTTTACCTCGTTTTCGAAGGTCACCAGCACATCGCCGATCTTGCGCTGGGTGAAAGTGGTGGTGGCTGCGCGGCCGCCGGCATCCAGCACCGGAACGTTCTTGAAGATCTTGCCCACCAGTTCGCGCGCCTGCGCTTCGTTGCCGCCTTTTTTCAGCACCGAACCCCATGCGGCCAGGTAGGTGTAGCGGCCATTGCCGGCAGTTTTCGGATTGGGGATCACGACGGCCACGCCGGGCTTCGCCAGGTCGTTCCAGTCCTTGATACCTTTCGGATTACCTTTGCGCACCAGGTAGACCATGGTGGAATAGGCCGGCGCCGCATTGTTCGGGAATTTCTTGGCCCAGTCCTGCACCACCAGGCCGCGGTCGGCCAGCATGTCGATGTCGTTCGCCTGGTTCATGGTCACCACCGACGCTTCCAGGCCGTCGGCCACGGCGCGCGCCTGTTTTGAGGAGCCGCCGTGCGACTGCTTGACGGTGACGTCCACGCCGGTGCTCTTCTTATAGGCAGCGGCAAAGGCCGGGTTGATGTCTCTATACAGCTCACGCGCCACGTCATAGGACACGTTCAGCAGGGTCACTTCATTGGCCGATGCGGTCGAAGCAAAACCGAAGCTGGCCGCCGCCAGTGCGGCGCTGAGTGCAAATGCGAATTTGTTATAAGTCATGGCAATCTCTATTGTGAAAACAGATATGCATGGTCTAGAATCTCGCGCCGAAAGGAAACTACTTATTCGTTATAAGCTTAGTATCGGCCCCGGATAAGCTTGCGCGCACGCGGCCTCGTACGGGGTTTTTGCCGCTGGTGTATATTCCGGTTATTGAATACCTGTGAGCACGCATGAGTTTTGAAATTCGCCGCGCGGAAGCGAAAGACGCCACGGCCGCCTGTGAGGTGCTGCGACGCTCAATCGCCGAATGTTGTGTGCTTGACCATAAAAACGATCCCGCCATTCTTGGCGCCTGGCTAGGTAACAAGACGCCCGAGACGGTGGCATCCTGGTTTGCCTCGCCTACCAACTACTCGCTGGTTGCGGTCGAAGAGGGCCATGTCGTTGGCGTTGCCCTGTTGACGGCTGCCGGCAAGCTGGCCCTTTGCTACCTGTTGCCAGAAGTGCGCCAGCGCGGCGCAGGCAAAGCCTTGCTGGCTTGCGTCGAACAGCAGGCTTGCAGTTGGGGCGTCAAGGCATTGCAGCTGCACAGCACCGCGACCGGCGAGGAATTCTTTGCGCGCCAGGGCTATCTGCGCGCGGGCAATGTGCGCTCCCCATACGGTGTCGACACCGTGTTCTTCTGGAAGCAGCTGGACGGCACCGTGTGCGACGCCAGCAAGCCGAAACGCTTCTGCGGCTGTAATTAAAGCTGCGCCTCCGCCAGCGCGGGGTAGCTCCGGCCGCAAATCCGTGATAGCGTTACCAAATTATGCAAATCACATCATCCCGGCTGGACCTGGTCGATGGCTTGCGCGGCTTTGCGCTGGTGTCGATCATGCTGCTCCATAACATCGAGCATTTCGATCTCAGTTTCGCGCCGCCTGGTGCGCCGGCCTGGCTGGCAGCACTCGATGGCTGGATATGGGACAGTGCCTTTTTCCTCTTTGGCGGCAAGTCCTACGCCATTTTCGCCATGATGTTCGGCGTCACGTTCTGGCTGCAGTTCAATCGCCGCAATGCGCAGGGCATCGATTTTCGGCCGCGCTTCACCTGGCGCATGCTGCTGCTGTTCGCGTTCGGGATGGTGAATTCGCTGTTCTATCACGGCGATATCCTGGCCATGTATGCGGTGCTGGCGCTGGCCTTGCTGCCGGTGGCGCGCCTGCGGGACGGGACCGTGTTTGCCATCGCCTGCCTGTTGCTGCTGCAGCCGCACCTGCTGTTCGATATCCTTGCCGCACTGCCGGACCCGCAGCGCGCCTTGCCCGATCCTGCATCCTGGGCGTATTTCGGCCGCGCCAACGAATACATGGCCAATGGTTCGCTGGCGGATGTCGTCGCGGGCAATCTCCTGAATGGCAGGCCTGGCGTGCTGCTGTGGAGTTGGGAAAATGGACGCCTGTTCAGCATTCCGGCGCTGTTCATGCTCGGCATGCTGGCGGCGCGTCGCGGCAAGTTTGAGGCGACGCCCGGCAATCGCCGTTTCTGGCTGCGCGTGCTGCTTGCCGCCGGTGCCGCCTTCATAGTGCTGTTTGCAGTCAAGTCCGGCGCGGCCGGGCAGGGGCGCCATACCGCCTTGTGGCGACCGTTGGCGACGCTGCTCGGTTCATGGGCAAACCTCGCTTTCATGCTGGTGCTGGTGGCGGCCATCGCCTGCCTGTCATACCGTTCGATAGGCGCGCGCCTGCTGGCCGCTTTCCGTCCGCTGGGGCGCATGAGCCTTACCAGCTACGTCACGCAGTCGCTGGTTGGCACGGGGCTTTATTACGGCTGGGGCCTTGGCCTGTACAGCGCGACCGGCGCCGGTGCCTGCCTGCTGCTCGGCATCCTGTTGGCCGTGCTGCAGTCCTGGTTCAGCGTGTGGTGGCTGCGCCGCCACGCCCAAGGGCCGTTGGAAGCGCTCTGGCATCGCCTGACATGGATGGGCGCCGGACGGCGCGGCGTCGGCAGGGCGAACGCAGTAGAAGGAGCCCGGCCATGAAAGCCTTGCTCGCGACTGTGCTCGCGCTGGCATGCGCCGGCGCGCAAGCCGCGCAGTTCAATGTGCTGGTATTTTCGAAGACCGCCGGCTGGCACCACGACTCGATTCCGGCCGCTGTTGCGGCCATCCAGGACCTTGGCAAGCTGCACGACTTCAACGTCTTCTGGACCGAAGACGCCAACCGCGTGTTCAGCGACGAGGAATTGGCCAAGTACCGTGCCGTGGTATTCCTGCTGACGACTGGCGAGATCCTGGATGGCAAGCAGAAGGCAGCTTTCGAGCGATATATCCGTGCCGGCGGCGGCTATGTAGGCGTCCATAGCGCCTCGGATACGGAATATGGCTGGCCGTGGTACACGAAACTGGTGGGGCATATGTTCGACCACCATCCCGCAATCCAGACCGCGATCCTCAAAGTGGAGAACCGCAGCTTCCCTGGGATGGAGCGTTTTGCGCCGCGCAACCTGGTGACGGAAGAATGGTATGCGTTCAAGCCTGCCACCAGCAAAGTCGCCTACCTGCTTTCAGTCGATGAGGCGACATACAAGCCCGGGCCCAAGGGCATGGGCGCATTCCACCCGGTCAGCTGGTACCAGAACTACGATGGCGGCCGCGCGTTTTACACCGCGCTAGGCCACCTGGCCGCAACCTACGGCGACCCGGTGTTTCGCCACCACCTGTATGGCGGCATTTACTGGGCGGCTACAGGCAATGGCCTGGGCCCTGAATAATCAGCCTCCCTGGGCCTTGGCTGCCGCAGCCTTGGCCCGCAGCGTCGTCACGTTGTCGTAGCCGATGCCCCAGTTGTCGGTTTCCACCTCATCGATGATGACGAAGGTCGTCGCCGGGTTCTTGTTCAACACGCGCTGCAGCAGCTCGGTCGCACCTTTGATCAGTTCCAGTTTCTGTTCGGCGGTTACGCCTTCCTTGGTGATGCGGAAATTTACGTACGGCATAGTGAAGCTCCTTTGGTTGAAGATGGGTGTTTGATGCAGTGCCAGGCCACGGCGGCGCCAAGCAGCAGCAACGAAGAGGAAATGGCCAGGGACAGTTCAATGTCCTGCATGGCGCCGAAAATCGCGACGCCCAGGGCGCCGCCCACCTGGCGCGCGGTGTTCAGCACGGCCGATGCGGTGCCGGCCTGGCTGCGGTCGACGGCCGACAGTATCGACGTAGTCATGGCCGGCACTGCGAGGCCCATGCCGGCCGGGATCAGCACCAGTCCTGGCAGCATTTCGAGGAACGTGGAGTCGTGCGCGGTTCCGAATATCCCCAGCAGGGCGTAGCCCGCAGCGCCGATCAATCCGCCGACGATCATCGGCTTGCGCGACCCCAGGCGCGCCTGCATCCGGCCGCTGGCAATATTCGAGAAGATAAAGGTTCCGGTCAGCGGCAGGAAGACCAGCCCCGCGTGCATCACCGAGAAGCCGCGCACTTTCTGCAAATAGAAGCTGAGAACGAAGATCACACCGTAATAGGCAAAGTTGACCAGGACGCCAAATAGTACCGCGCCCGAGAAGCCAACGTCCCGGAACAGGCCAAGCGGCAGCATTGGCGCCGCGCTGCGCCGCTGGCTGCGAACGAACAGCACGGCCGATGCCAGCGCGACCAGCAGCGCGCCTTGTACAAGGTGGCTGGAGGCGCCCAGCGCATTGAACTCGATCACGGCGCCGATGAAGGCCGTCAGAGCAACGATGGCAAGCAACTGGCCGGTGATGTCGAACGCGCGCGCGGCATCCTTGCCGCGCAGGGCAGGGACGACGCGCAGCGTCAGCCAGAAGCCCAGCACGCAAATCGGGATATTGACCCAGAAGATGCTGCGCCAGCCGGCAACGCTCATCAGCAAGCCGCCCAGCACCGGACCGGCAGCAATCGACACGCCGCCTGCGGCTGTCCACCAGGCAATGGCCTTGGCCAGTTGGGCGCGGTCATGGGCGTAAGCGGCGTTCAGGATCGCGAGCGAGCTTGGCACCAGCAGCGCCGCTCCGACACCTTGTACCGCGCGCGCCAGGTTCAGCGCCAGCGGGCCAGGCGCCATGGCGCAGGCCAGCGAAGCAAGTGTGAACAGGGCAAAGCCCGACAGGAAGACGCGGCGCGCGCCGAAACGGTCGCCCAGCACGCCGGCCGACAGCAGGAAGACGGCAAAGCCGAGGGTGTACGCATCGACTACCCACTGCAAAGCGCTGACGCTGGCGCCCAGTTCGCGGCCGATTTCCGGCAAGGCAACGTTGACGATGGTGACGTCAAGCTGGACGATGATGAAGGCAAAGCTGGCGGCTAGCAGGACGGCGGGCGATGGCTTGTGCATGGTGAAGCTCCTTTGGATAGCCTGAACTATAAATGTCTTCACGCATCAATAAAAATGAATAATAATGAATCCAGCTATCTCAAATGGAGAATGATATGGAGCTCTCCTCGCTCAGGATATTCAAAACGGTTGCCGAAGAAGGCAGCGTGACCCAGGCCGCAGCCCGGCTGCACCGGGTGCAATCAAACGTCTCGGCGCGCCTGAACCAGCTCGAGGAATCGCTGGGCGTGACCCTGTTCAACCGCTCCGGGCGGCGCATGCTGATCACGGCGGAGGGCACGCGCCTGCTGGAATACGCCGACCGCCTGCTGCGGCTGGCGGACGAAGCGCAGATGTCGGTGCGCGGCGAGAATGAGCCGTCAGGCCAGCTGCGTATCGGATCAATGGAAACCACGGCCGCCGCGCGCCTGCCGCGTGTGCTGGGTGCGTTTCATCGCAAGTATCCGCAAGTCGACCTGCTGCTCGACACCGGCCCGACCGATTACCAGATACAGCAGGTATTGAACCACAAGGTCGATCTTGCGCTGGTATCGGGCCCGGTTGAGCGCCCGGAGCTGGAGCAGGCGCCGGTTTTTGTTGAAGAACTGGTGCTGTTGACCGACGCGATGCACGGCCCTGTCACCGGCCCGGCCGACGTGGCGCGCCGCACGCTGCTCGGCTTTCGCAGTGGCTGCTCCTACAGGCGCCGCCTGGAATGGTGGTTTGCCGACGCCGGCGTGGCGCACACCCGGATCGCCGAATTCGGCACTTTCGAAGCGATCATCGGCTGTGTTGCCGCTGGCATGGGCGTCGCCATGATGCCGCGCGAAGTCCTGAGGCAGCGCGGCCTGGGCCGCACCGTGCAATGCCACACTTTGCCGCCGGAAGTGGCCGAAGTGGAGACCGTCATGGTGTGGCGCCGCGACATTCCCCACCACGCCGCGCGCGACGCCTTCATTGCCAGCTTTAGCCAATAGGCGTTACGATGATGCTGTTTTTTTAACTCCAGGACCGATTCGTGCCCTCTGTAGTATCCCGCGCCTGAAGCTGCTGAACGCAAGGCGCGACGAGCATAACGCCGACTTGAAGAAGCTGCAGGACGAAGCGAAGGCCCATGTGGCAACGCAAGCAGCCCTGGATTTATACGACCAGGCGGCTGTCGACGGATTCAACGCCAGGCTCGATGAATTGAACCAGCGGGGCGACGCGCTCAACGCACGCAGCGAAGCGTTTGAAAAGGATATGGCCGACTACAATTCGACGGTGACTGCATTGAACCAGCGTTGCGCCGGCATGGTTGTCAGCACGCGTGTGCACGATTCCGTCCTCAAACTGCGCGCGGTCAATCCCAGGAAATAAAAAAGCCCGCAGCTTGAAACTGCGGGCTTTTTTTACGGAGCGTCGGCTGCTTACAGGGCTGCCAGGGCTGCGTTGAAGGTTGCGCTTGGGCGCATCACAGCGGAGGTCTTGGCTGCATCAGGCTTGTAGTAGCCGCCGATGTCCATGGCGTTGCCCTGCACGGAGTTCAGTTCTTCCACGATCTTGGCTTCGTTCTCGGTCAGCGATTTGGCCAGCGGCGCGAACTTGGCTTTCAGCTCGGCGTCGTCGTTCTGCGCTGCCAGGGCTTGTGCCCAGTACATCGACAGGTAGAAGTGGCTGCCGCGGTTGTCCAGCTCACCGGTGCGGGTCGATGGCGACTTGTTGTTGTCCAGCAGCTTGCCGGTGGCTTCGTCCAGGGTCTTGGCCAGGATCTTGGCCTTGGCGTTGCCGGACTTGATGCCCAGTTCTTCCAGCGACACGGCCAGTGCCAGGAACTCGCCCAGCGAATCCCAGCGCAGGTGGTTTTCTTCCACCAGCTGCTTGACGTGCTTCGGTGCCGAGCCGCCGGCGCCGGTTTCGTACATGCCGCCGCCGGCCATCAGCGGAACGATGGACAGCATCTTGGCCGAGGTGCCCAGTTCCAGGATCGGGAACAGGTCGGTCAGGTAGTCGCGCAGGATGTTGCCGGTCACCGAGATGGTGTCCAGGCCGCGCGATACGCGCTCCAGGGTGTAGCGCATGGCGCGGGTCTGCGACATGATCTGGATGTCCAGGCCGGTGGTGTCGTGGTCTTTCAGGTAGGTTTCCACCTTCTTGATCACTTCCGCTTCGTGCGGACGGTAGGTGTCCAGCCAGAACACGGCCGGCATGCCGGAGTTGCGAGCGCGGGTGACGGCCAGCTTGACCCAGTCACGGATCGGAGCGTCCTTCACCTGGCACATGCGCCAGATGTCGCCTTCTTCCACGTTCTGGGTCAGCAGCACTTCGCCGGTGGCCAGGTCGGTGATGTTGGCGACGCCGGCTTCCGGCACTTCGAAGGTCTTGTCGTGCGAGCCGTATTCTTCGGCTTGCTGCGCCATCAGGCCCACGTTTGGCACGGTGCCCATGGTTTTCGGATCGAAGTTGCCATGCCATTTGCAGAAGTTGATCATCTCCTGGTAAATGCGGGCGAAGGTCGATTCAGGCATGACTGCCTTGACGTCTGCGGTGCGGCCGTCGGCGCCCCACATCTTGCCGCCGATACGGATCATGGCCGGCATCGATGCGTCGACGATCACGTCGTTTGGCGAGTGGAAGTTGGTGATACCCTTGGCCGAATCGACCATGGCCAGCTTTGGACGGTTTTCCAGGCAAGCGTGCAGGTCTTTCAGGATTTCGTCTTTCTGCGACGCTGGCAGCTTTTCGATCTTCTCGTACAGGTTGGCCATGCCGTTGTTGACGTTCACGCCCAGCTCGTCGAACAGCTTGGCGTGCTTCTCGAAGGCCTGCTTGTAGAAGATGCGTACGCAGTGGCCGAACACGATCGGGTGCGACACCTTCATCATGGTGGCCTTCACGTGCAGCGAGAACATCACGCCGGTCTTGTAGGCGTCGTCGATTTCGCGCTCGTAGAACTCCAGCAGGGCCTTCTTCGACATGAACATCGAGTCGATGATTTCGCCGGCTTGCAGGGCGACCTTCGGTTTCAGGACGATGGTCTTGCCGGACTTGGTCAGCAGTTCCATCTTCACTTCGCGCGCCTTGTCCAGGGTCATGGACTTTTCGCCGTGGTAGAAGTCGCCGCCGTGCATATGCGACACGTGGGTGCGCGATGCCTGGCTCCATTCGCCCATCGAGTGCGGGTTCTTGCGTGCGAATTCCTTGACTGCCTTCGGTGCGCGGCGGTCCGAGTTACCTTCGCGCAGGACCGGGTTCACGGCGGAACCGATGCACTTGCCGTAGCGGGCTTTCAGTGCTTTTTCTTCTTCGGTCTTGGCATCTTCCGGGTAGTCCGGCAGCTTGTAGCCGGCCGCCTGCAATTCGCGCACGCAGGCGATCAACTGGGAAACCGATGCCGAAATATTAGGCAGCTTGATGATGTTGGTGTCCGGGTTCTGGGTCAGGGCGCCCAGTTCGGCCAGGTTGTCCGGCACTTTCTGTTCGTCGGTCAGGCATTCCGGGAAGGCTGCCAGCACGCGGGCGGCGACCGAAATATCGCTGGTCACGACGTCAACGCCGGCCGGCGCTGCGAATTTCTGCACGATCGGCAGCAGGGAATAAGTCGCCAGCAGTGGCGCCTCGTCGGTAAGGGTGTAGATGATTTTAGACTTTTGAGACATGTTTATTCCCTCAAATGCGGAGGTTTTCCGCTGAATATTCTTCCCTGGGCCGGCCGGGTTCGGCAGGCTCGGGGTGGATAGCGGGTGGGCGATGGCCTACCGGACAAGCTTGACATTGTAGCTCACAGGAATGGTCGTAACAATTGGCGATGATACGTAGAAGGGGCATCCCGGCTGTCCAGGCCGACATCGCCTTGCGCGATCCGGCCCGGCGGCTGGCGGTAGGTGCGGAACAGGTGGTCCCACAGCATCAGCCATTCGCCGAAATTGACCTGGGCGTCTTCGTAAGCGCGTTTATGGTGCCAGCGGTGGGTCTGGGCGACGCCGAACAGGTGGCGCAGCGGGCCCAGTGAATAGTCGAGGTTGGCATGCTGGAAAGCCAGGTGCACGGAAAGGATGGCCAGGCCGGTTGCAATCGTCGCCGCCGGCGCCCCCAGGGCCAGCAGGATGGCGAAGCCCGGCGCGCCCATCATCATGGCGTGCAGCGGATGGCGCCGTTCGCTGTTCAGCCAGTACAGGCGCTCGCTGCTGTGATGCGCCTCATGGAACAGCCAAAGGCGGTGGTGGCGATGGCTCAGCCAATGCATAAAAAACAAGCCGAAATCGAGCACGAGCATGGCGGCGACGATTTGCGCCCATGCCGGGCAGGCGGAGGGCCAGGCTGCCGGCGCGGGCAACAGGGCGCGCGCCCAGGACAGGATTTCGATGCTGCCATACAGGACGCTGGCGTTGACCAGGAAGTGCAAGCTGTCGGTGCGGGTATCGCCATGATCGGCCAGCCAGGCCGGTTCATAGGGCTGCAGGCGCTCGAGCAAGGCGACGCAGGCAATGGCGGCCAGCGCCATCAGGGGCACGGTTGGCCAGTACGGCAAGCCTTGCGTGACAGCCCAGAGAATTGCAGCGGCGGCGCCGCCGAAAATGGTTGGGTAGCTCAGGTAACGTAGTGCCCATTGCTTCATGTTGGCCTCCTTTGTGAAAAGAAGGTCAGCGTAAGGGCGCTCGCTTCAAGCGGCTTGAACGAAAGAGCTATCCAGTACGATTCCGTGCAGCAGGGCGGCCGGGTTCTGGCCGAACATCTCGCGGAAGGTGCGCGAAAGGTGGGCCGAGTCGGCGAACCCGGCTGCATGGGCGGCGTCGGTCAGGTTGCCGCGTTGCGCGAGCTGGTGCAGTGCCAGTTCCAGGCGCAGCCATTTGCGGTAGCTGCGCAAGGGGAGGCCGGTCTGTTCGACAAACCAATGGGAAAAGCGGCTTGGCGACAGATTCGCCAGCTCAGCCAGCTGGAGCCTGCTGACGCCGCCGCTAGTCATCCCGGTGCGGAGCGCGTCCGCCACGGCGGCTATGCGTGCATCCGGCGCTGACGGGAGGGACAGGCCGAACGCGTCCCGCAGCACGCTGCGCAGGGGCTGGCCTTGCTCAGCTGCCGCGAGCAGCCTGCTGCAAAGATCCTCCGCGAGCAGCGTCGGCGTGGTAGCCGGCGCCTGGAACAGGGCGGCGCCTTCCGGCGTCAGCGGGTCCAGGTAGACCAGTAGCGCCTCGTCCGCGCAGACGCAATGCGGTAGCCCGGCCGGTATAGCAATTCCAGGGGATCGCAGCGGGCCGGTAGGAAATGCAACGCCAATTTCGTCATGTAGCGAGATCACCAGCTGGTGCGCGTAATGGGCATGCAGCGCGCTATCGCCGATGACGCCGCGGAATACGCCGAAGCCGGGCGAGAGCAGTGCATTACCCGACCAATGCTGGCCCGCCATCAGGCCGCCGCGCATTTGCGCACCGTGTCCCAGGTGCGGGTGGTGATGTCCTTGCCGAAGGTTTTTTCGATCAGGCGCATGAAGACCGGGCCATCGCTGCTCGGTAAATAGGTCGAAAATACCTCGCTGCCGATGACGCCAAGCATTTCGGCGCCGCTGACGGCGGGCGGCAGCACAGTCTTGGGCGGCGCATCACGCAGGAAACTCACCACACGCTTGGCGGCGGGATCGGCGCCAAGGCCGGGGTAGGGATCTTCGGCCAGCAGGTCCTGCAAGTGCTTTTGGGAGCGGATGATGGTGTAGAAGCTGCGGCCGAGCGCCTTCTCCATTGCTGCCTCGGCCTTTCGCTCCAGCGCGGCCGTAGTGGCGGAGCGGGCGTCGAATGCTACATTGCCGCTTGAAAGAAGTGTTTTGACGTTGGAAAATCCTGCACTTTCAAAGGCCGCTTTCAGTTCCGGCATCTTGCAGTTCATCGGGCTGACGCCGCGGAGCAGGGCAATATAGCGAGGCATTGTGTTTCAGATAAGAGTTGAGCCGAAGGGATTATCGTTCGAAACGGATGGCGAAGCCAGCCTGCTGGTGGCGGCTGCCCGCGCCGGCGTGGTACTGCCCAGTTCCTGCCGCAATGGCACCTGCCGCACCTGCATTTGCCAGGTACAAAGCGGCACGGCCCGCCACCTGATCGAATGGCCGGGCTTGAGCCTGGACGAGAAGCGGGAAGGCTATATCCTGCCTTGCGTAGCGGTAGCGGCTTCCGACCTCGTCATCGTGGCGCCAGCTGCCAAGTTTACGACAAATTGTTAAAGGGGTTTCTCAAGTCGCCGCTCTGTTGCTATAGTAATCGTTATTGCAATAGATGGAATCGCCATGGCAACACGCAGAGACTTCCTCCAGATGATGGCCGGCACCGCGCTGGC
>Ga0102595_100446_pt1 | contig 29309 bp, 24 predicted proteins | sample Araplaol_mTSA_r2_2_FD_76864 | JGI IMG/M metagenome (GOLD analysis project Ga0102595, IMG submission 76864) | Arabidopsis root microbial communities from North Carolina, USA - plate scrape MF_Col_mTSA_r2 (SPADES assembly) (version 2) | ecosystem: Host-associated > Plants > Roots > Endosphere...
TGCTGCAACCAGTGTGAAAGTAGGTTATCGTCAGGCTCTTATTAGAAAAGCCCGCCAGGCATGAATGCCGGCGGGCTTTTTGCTTTTCCGGGAGCCGGCTACATTGCTTTGAACAAGTGTACGAAGGCACGGCTGACCGGCAGCTCCTTCGCTTGCCCTTTCATGCGTACGAACAGGCGGCTGGCCTCGTCGCGCCGGGTGCCTTCCACGAAAGCCAGGTTAATCAGGGTGGAGCGGTGGACCTGCCAGAACTGATCGGGATCGAGCTGTGAGGTCAGGTCTGAGATGGTGGTGCGAATCAGGTGCTCGCCGGCGGCGGTGGTGACCACCGTGTACTTGTCGTCGGCATGGAAGAACATGATGTCGTCGATCGCCACTTGCGTCGTCAGTTCGCCGCGCGCCGCGCGGATGTAACGCAGGCGCGGTTGCTGGGGAGACCCCATCAAGCGTGCCAGAGCGTCGGCCAGGCGCGCGTCGGGATGCACGGAGGCGCGAGTCGCCTTGATCCGCTCCAGCGTACGTGCCAGCCTTTCGTTCTTCACCGGCTTCAAAACATAGTCCAGTGCCGCGTGATCAAACGCCTCGACCGCGTACTCGTCATAAGCGGTCACGAACACCACGCGCGTTGCGCCTTCGATTCCCTGAGCCACCTCGAGCCCGTTCAAGCCCGGCATCTGTACGTCCAGGAATGCCAGGTCGGGCGCCAGCGCAGCGATTCGTTCGGCGGCTTCAATGCCATTGCGCGCGACATGCACGATCTCCAGCTCAGGCCATAGCAATGCCAACTGACTGCGCAAGTAGTGCGCCAGGTGCGGCTCGTCATCGGCGATCAAGGCGCGCCATGGCAATTGCGTAGCTAGTGTGGATGTCATGGCGGCATTGTAGCCATTCGTCGGCTCGATTGTCGATTCGTCGCAAGGCGCGTGGCGTCGTGCGCGGGTTCTGGAATCCTTCTTTCATCTCAACCAACGAAGAAGGAATGCAATGCAAAAAAATGTCGTCCTGATGTCCGCCTTGCTTTTGACAGTGCCCGCTTTCGCGACCGACAAGGTCATGCCGATCGAACCGCCGATGGTCACCATCAAGGCCGGTGAGTTCATGATGGGAAGCAATCGCAAGGCCAATTCGCAGCCGGTGCATGCGGTGGCCATCAAGTCGTTCAGGTTGGGCAAGTACGAAGTCACTGCCGCTGAATTCCAGCGTTTCGTCGAGGCCACCAACTACCGCACGCCGCGCATGTGCACACAAATGGCGTCGAGGAGCTGGTTTCTCAGCATTCCGGGAGAATACCCTGTGGCCACCACGCTGCAGTCGATCAGTAAGTTCGAACCGGCCACCTGCATCGGCTGGAACGGCGCCGACGCCTACGTCAAATGGCTGGCCAAGGAAACCGGCAAAAAATATCGACTGCCGACCGAAGCTGAATGGGAGTATGCGCATCGCGCCGGTAGCACCCAGCGCTACTTCTTCGGCAACGACGAAGTCCAGGCCTGTCGTTATGGAAATTTAGGCGACCGCTCGGCCGAGGCGGCGATCCGGCGCGACTTCGGGCTGGAGTCGGCGAACCACGTCGGCGTCATCCCGTGCGATGACAAAGCCGAATACGCCAGCATTGTCGGCATGTACGAGCCGAATGCCTTCGGCTTGTATGACACCCTTGGCAATGTCGCCGAATTCCTGCAAGACTGCGAACACGATGACTATAACGGCGCGCCGAAGGATGGCAGTGCCTGGGTGAGCGGAGCCTGCAAGGCGCGTGGACTGCGCGGCGGCACCTGGCACTGGCGCGGTTTCCACGCCTCGATGCGCGGCTTCACGACGCCTGATTTCGTCGGTGGCATAGAAGGTTTCCGCATCGCCGAAGACTTGGGAGAGAAGCACGCTTCCAGCGATAAGCCGAGCGCATTCGAAGTGGAGCTGGCGCAGGCACAGCGCACGGAGCGCGAGCGGCGCAGCGCTGTTGCGGAAATCAAGCCGCCCAGGAGCTGAGCCGTTACACTGTCACCCCATGACGATCGAACAAACCCTGAAATCTACGCTGCGCACCTTCCTGGTCCTGAAGAAGGAGCGCGTCGATCCGTGGTGGGCGCGGTTGCTGGTGGGGAGCGTGCTGGCGCTCAGCGTTGCAATGGCATTGATGGGGCTGTCGGTCTTCTTGATGGGCAGCGATGCCCAGGGCTGGATGGCCTCGTCGTTACGCACCAATCTGCTGCTCGGACTGTGCGCGGCATGCACGATGACGTTCATGTTGCGTGGCTTCGAACTGTTGCTGCCTGGCGCGAAGCTCGAGGCGCTGTCGGCCCGGCCGGACTGGCGCGCGGCAGCAGTCGTGAGCGTGCTATTGATCGCAGGCATGGCAGTGGGCGTGCGCCTGGGCTACGTGCTATTGGGGTATCCATACAATCTCAACCTTTGGAAGAAGTTGTCTGGTGTCCCCCTGGTCCAGCTCAAGTTCCTGATCTTTGCGCTATTCATTGTGGCTGCGAACTGGATCTGGTGGCTGCTACGGGCGAAGGAGAATGCGTTGGCGCAGCAAGCGGCCGAATCGCAGTTGCGCATGCTGCAGGCGCAGATCGAGCCGCACTTCCTGTTTAACACCCTGGCCAATGTACAAAGCCTGATCGCCTGCGATGCGCCGCGCGCGCAGTTGATGCTTGAATCGTTTACCGACTATCTGCGCGCCAGCCTTGGCCAGATGCGGGTGAGCGACAGCACTCTGGACGTCGAGCTGGAGACCGCACGCAACTATCTTCAATTGATGCAGATCCGGATGGGAGACCGGTTGCGCTTTTCGATCGAAGTGAGCGAACAGGCGCGCAAGGCGGTGCTGCCGCCGCTACTGCTGCAACCGCTGGTGGAGAACGCCGTGCACCACGGGCTTGAGCCGAAGCTCGAGGGCGGAACGGTGCGGCTATTTGCCGCCATCAAGAACGGGCAACTGGACATTCGAATCGAAGACGATGGGCTTGGATTGCACCATGCGCGCCGTCCGGTGCGGGTTGGTGGCGGCGTCGCCCTGGCAAACATCCGGGCGCGTTTGCATACCCGCTATGGCGCGCAAGCCGCGCTGGTATTGGCGTCGCTGGACCAGGGGACACGGTCATCGTTAAGCTTGCCTTACTCTGGTGGCCCGGAGCTTGAAGCAGGATAGTGCTGCAACCGCTGTGAAAGCAGCTCGCCAGGCATGCGGCAGCGGGCTTGTTGTGGAAAAGCATCAATGTTTTCATTTATATTATGTTGCTTAATGGAAAATTCATATAATTTTTATTTTCCACCTAGCAGAAACATAATATGGCGTTGAAGTTCCGGTACGTAGCACTCCTGGCTTGTCTGCACTTCCCTGTGCAATTCGCACATGCGCAAGCTTTCTCCCGCACCCCCAACGAAGAGTACGCAAAAGGCAATTATGCGCGCGCTTTCCGTGGCTTCTTTGAGCAGGCCGCTCGCAGCAATGACCCCAATGTGCAGTTCAACCTGGGCATGATGTATGAACGCGGCCAGGGCACCGACCAGAACGATGTGGAAGCCGCGAAGTGGTATTCGCGCGCAGTCGACCAGGGGCATGTCCCGGCGATGCGCCAATTGGCGGGTTTGATGGCCGCCGGCCGCGGCACCCGGCAGGATGGCGCCGGCGCCCTTGCCCTGCTGCGCAAGGCCATTGAGCAGAACGACGTCGGTGCGTTCGAGCAGGTGGCGGGCATGTACCTCGAGGGCCGGGGCGTGCCGGCTGACCAGGCGCAGGCGAAGCAGTGGTACCAGAAGGCCGCCGCCGCGGGCAGCAAGAATGCGCAAGAGGCGCTGAACCTGATCGCTGCAATGGAGCGCCAGGCCGCCGGGCCGCTGGCACCGATCCGCAAGCGTGCTGTCGCCGGCGATGCTAACGCCCAGTATGACCTGGCAGTGGCCTACCACACTGGTAATACCGTGCCGAAGGATGCAGCGCAGGCGCTCGAGTGGTACTTGAAGGCAGCCGAGCAAGGGCACGCAATGGCGCAGTTCTATGCAGGCCTGCTGTATTCGAATGGTGACGGCGTGGCGGAAGACCTGGCCCAGGCCCGCGCCTGGTTCACTAAAGCTGCTGCACAAGGCAACAAGGACGCCGCCACTAACCTGGCCGTGATGCTCGACCTGGGCAAAGGCGGTCCGGTTGACCTGCCGCAAGCAGCGGTGATGTACCAGCAGGCTGCAAAGCTGGGTAGCGCGCAGGCGCAGCTCAGGTTGGCCGGCATGTACTGGATGGGCCAGGGCGTCAAGAAGGACTATAGCCAGGCTGCAGTCTTTTATCGCCAGGCGGCGGAGCAGGGGGAAGTCACGGCGATCCGCAAGCTGGTCTACCTGCTCGAGAATGGCGTGGGGACTGCCCGCAACGTCGACGAATCGAAGAAATGGGCCGCCAAGCTGGAACAACTGGGCGGTAGCAACTGAACTTAAAAGCCCGCCAGGCATTCGCTGGCGGGCTTTTCTGCTTAAGGACTGACATTCATGCGCTGCGTATGCGTCCAATTGTGGTCGTATGCGCTGACGGCAGAGGCGAAGGTGCGGTAAGTCTGTCCTTCGCCCGGCCACGGATTCATGATGTAGATGTAGTTGGTGCCGTTATAGGTTTCATAGCCGCGCCCCACCATGATATGGCCGCCGCCGTTGGTCCAGCCGTAGCGGATCACGAAAGGCCGGTTGCCGTTGATCTCGTTCACCACCGAATTCCACGACAGGTAGTTGTTGATCGCGGTATTCGGCACTCCCCAAGCCGACAGGATGTTCTGCACGCTGCCCGACGTGCCGTACATGCTGTTTGGCCGGTTGGCGTAGCTGTTCCAGTTGAAGGTGCTGTTGCCGCAAGCGTAGTTGATGCCGTAGGCCCAGTTCACGATCTGGCATTGGCTAGGCGTCCGGTTGTAGAAGTTCAATACCGCCTTGCTGGAGGCAGACCAGCACCATTGGCTGTGTTCCTGGATGGTCAGCGGAACGTTCAAGGTGCGCCATTGCGCAAAGGCTGAGGGCAGGGCTAGCACCAGCGCTGCGCCGGCCACGATTTTTGCAAGTTTCATGTTCGGCTCCTCCTTAGCGGTATGCTTCGATATTGGCTTTGACGGCAGCGCGCAACGGCTCCAGTAAATCCGCGCCCTCAACAAGCTGGTTGCCGTTCTTCTGAAGCAGCAGCGATTCGCGGGCCGAGTGCAGCGGTGCGAACTTGGCGTGATCCACTTCCAGCAGGTCGGCGCGTGCCTGGTAGATTCGGATGAAGCGCAGGTTGGAGCGTGCGCTGTTGCCGTGGACGGTCATCGCTGCATCAACGTCTTTCGCCAGCACGGAAGCGCCATAGGCGACGGTTTCATAACGGCCGTTCACCTGCTGCACGGTCGCCAGGCCGATTGGTTTTCCGTGCAGCGAAATAACGAAGCGCCACTCGCCGGTTGGTTTGGCCAATGATGCCAGGTCGCCGCGCGCCAGCAGTTCTTTCGGATCGACGGTATAGACTTCGAAGCCATGGCTTACCTTGGCTTGCTTCAAGTCGCCGACGTCCGTGATATCGAGCGGGAAATCCACCGGTGCGCTACCGGGTCGGATCGCCTGCTGGTGCTCGGCGAATTGTGCGAGTCCGCGTTTGGCGGCCTGCAGTGCCGCGCCGTTGTCTGCTTTTGCCAGGAACGGGGCGGCCATCATCGCTGCGCAGGCAATGCGCAGCCAGAGTCGATGCGTATGCATGTGACTACTCCTCTGAAGGTTGATCAGATGTTTTTTGAGGTGCGAGGTGACTGCCCCCTCTGTGCTGGACCTGAGAGTTTCACAGGCGTTGGCGGCCTGCTTGCTCCTTCGGTGCGACGGCGTTGCTTTGCCGGCGGCTCTTCAGAGTTGTGAAAACACGCGACCGGTCCTTTGGCCTGAGAGATTCCGGGGGCGGCTTGCTCCTTCGGCGTTGTCCATGGGTGGGACAAACTCTCCCGATCACGCGACCGGTGTGCACCGGCAGCGAAAACAGGATAGCCCAGGGATTTGTAGGATTTCAATTGTTTTCCGATGCACGTTGCGTTTTCGCCAAGGAGGCCTTTCCTGTTATTCTATTGACACTCGCCCGGGAAATTGGTAACGTTTCCAAAAATAAGCAGTGCACTACAGGAGACGGGATGTTTAAGCAGTTATTTGCTTGTGCAATGGCGCTCGGCGCCGCATCCGCGCAGGCTGCAGGGCCCAGCGCAGAAGTGATCCACTGGTGGACTTCGGGCGGCGAGTCCGCTGCCGTCAAACAGCTCGCGAATGCCTATCGCGCCGCCGGCGGCACCTGGATTGATACGGCAATTGCCGGGGGCGAGCAGGCCCGCGCTGTTACCCTCAACCGCATGGTTGGCGGCAAGGCGCCAGCCGCCGCGCAGTTCAACATCTCCAAACAATTCCTCGACATCGTGGATCAGGACATGCTGATGCAACTGGATGATGTCGCGCGCCAGGAGCATTGGGAAAGCACGTTGCCGGAGCCGATCGTAAACGCCATCCGCATCGATGGCCATTATTACGCAATGCCGATGAACATCCACATGCAGACGTGGATCTGGTATTCCAAGTCAGCCTTCAAGAAAGCGGGCATCGCAAAAGAGCCGGCGACCGTTGACGAACTGTTTGCCGCGCTGGACAAGCTGAAGGCTGCAGGCCTGGTGCCGTTGGCGCACGGAGGCCAGGCTTGGCAGGAACACATCCTGTTCGCATCGCTGCTGGCCAATCTGGGCGGGCGCCAGCTTTACCTGCAGGTGATGCGCGACCGGGACCAGCGTGCCATCAACTCCGACGCGGTGCGCAAGGTGCTGCTGGCATACAAGCGCCTGCAGTCATACATTGATCCCGCATCGCCGGGCCGCAACTGGAATGACGCGACGGCGATGCTGGTCAGCGGCAAGGCCGGCGTGCAGATCATGGGCGACTGGGCCAAGGGGGAATTCAGCAATGCGAAGATGGTGCCTGGCGTCGATTACGGCTGCATCCCTGGCCTTGGCGTGAACGCGCCTTACCTGATCCAGGGCGACGCATTCGTTTTCCCTCGCTCGGATCGGACGGAAGTTCAGCAGGCGCAAAAGCTGATGACGAAAGTGCTGCTGGCGCCTGCAACACAGGTGAGCTTCAACAAGCTGAAGGGCTCGGTGCCACCGCGTGCCGACGCCGATACAAGCCAGCTCGATGCCTGTGCCCGCGCCGGCGCCGCTATCATGCGCGACCGCAATCGCCAGGTCGGCGCCCCTGAGATTTACCTGACGCCTGACCAGAACGGCGCTGTACAGGACGCGCTGACCGCTTACTGGAACACGGCGATGCCGGTCGAGAAAGCGCAGAAGGCGTTGGCCGCAGCGCTGAGGAACTAAATGGTGCGTCGAGCCATGTCCTACGCGGCGCTGTTGCCGATGCTGCTGACGGTCTGCGTGGGCTATCTCGGCTCGTTCGCCTGGACGTTCTATGTGTCGCTCACCAGCTCGCGCAGCATTGCGACCAATAAGCTGGTTGGAATGGCGCAGTATGAGCGCCTGTTCGACAACGAGCGCTGGCTGCTGTCGTTACATAACCTTGCATTGTTCGGCGTGCTGTTCGTGCTGGCCTGCATGGTGCTCGGCTTCCTGTTGGCTGCGGCGATTGACCGGCAGGTGGCCGGTGAGGGCGCGCTGCGAACGGTCTTCCTTTATCCCTATGCGATGTCGTTCGTCGCGACAGGGCTGGTGTGGCAGTGGATACTGACGCCGGGCGGCATTCCCGGCCTGCAAATCGACTGGCTCGTGGACCAGGACCTGGTGCTGTACACGGTGGTGCTGGCGTCAGTCTGGCAGGCCTCGGGCTTTGTCATGGCGCTGATGCTGGCGGGCCTGCGCGGCGTCGACCCGGAAATCTGGAAGGCAGCGCGGCTGGACGGAATACCTGCCTGGCGTGTCTATCTGTCCATCGTGCTGCCGATGCTGGCGCCCACGCTGGCCACGGTTTTCATCCTGCTTTCGACTATGGTTGTGAAGCTGTACGACGCTGTCGTATCGATGACGCAGGGCGGCCCCGGCACGGCCAGCGAGGTGCCGGCGAAGTTCATCATGGACCACCTGTTCCTGCGCGCGAATATCGGCTTGGCGTCAGCTGGGGCCGTGGTGTTGCTGCTGACGGTGCTGGCATTGCTGGCGCCATGGGCGTATGCCCGCAGCCGGAAGGTGGCGGCATGAAGGCCGCGCGCGTCGGGCTGTACGTCTTTTTGGCCAGTGCGGCGCTGTTCTTCCTGCTGCCGCTATACGTGATGCTTGCCACCTCGCTGAAATCGATGGATGAAATCCGCCTGGGGAATATTTTTGCGCTTCCGCTGGCGCCGACGCTCGATGCCTGGCGTGCGGCCTGGAGCGAGGCCTGCACCGGAGCGGCCTGCGAGGGAGTGCAGGGCGGGTTCTGGAACTCGGTGAGGATCGCTGTGCCAAGCACCGTCTTGCCGATTGCGCTGGGCGCGCTGAATGGCTATGCCTTGTCCTTCTGGCGGCCGCGCGGCGCGAACCTGTTATTCGGCATCCTGCTGCTGGGGGCTTTCGTGCCGGTGCAGGTGATGATCTATCCGTTGGTGCGCATGATGGCCGGCCTGGGTGTATTTGGTTCGTTGCCGGCAATCGTGCTGGTGCACCTGGTGTTTGGCATGCCGGTATTGACGCTGTTGTTCCGCAATTACTACGCGGCGCTGCCGCAGGAGCTATTCCACGCTGCCCGTATCGACGGCGGCGGATTCTGGCGGATCTTCTGGCATGTGATGCTGCCGTTGTCGGTGCCGATGCTGGTTGTGGCGGCGATCATGCAGCTCACCGGTGTTTGGAACGACTATATTCTCGGCCTGGTCTTTGCGGGGCGTGACAACTTGCCGATGACGGTGCAATTGAACAATGTGATCAATACGACGACCGGCACCCGTCTTTACAACGTCAATATGGCCGCCACGATCCTGACGGCGCTGGTGCCATTGGCGATCTATTTCCTGTCGGGCCGGTGGTTTGTGCGCGGCATCGCCGCCGGTGCCGTGAAAGGTTGAACGGATGTCGAACGTAAGTTTGAAAAAGCTGGACATTACCCTCGGCGGCAACGCCATCATCCGAGGCCTGGACCTGGAGGTGGAGGAGGGCGAGTTCCTGGTCCTGCTCGGGCCTTCCGGTTGCGGCAAGTCGACCCTCCTGCACAGCATTGCGGGGCTGACGGAAATCAGCGGCGGCGCCATCGAGATCGGCGGCAAGGACATGTCGCGTACCGATCCCAGCGGGCGCGGGATCGGCATGGTGTTCCAGTCCTATGCCCTGTATCCGACCATGACGGTCGAAAAGAATATGTCGTTCGGATTGCGCATTGCGGGCGTTGCAAAGACGGAAATCAAGCGCCGCGTGGATCGCGTGGCGGCGATGCTGCACCTGGGAGACCTGCTTGACCGCAAGCCTGCCGCGCTTTCCGGCGGGCAGCGGCAACGCGTGGCGATTGGCCGCGCCCTGGTGCGTGAAGCCGGCGTCTACCTGTTCGATGAGCCGCTTTCCAACCTCGATGCCAAGCTGCGCACCGACCTGCGGCGCGAGCTTAAGCTGCTGCACCAGCAACTGGGCGCGACGATGATTTACGTCACGCATGACCAGGTGGAGGCGATGACACTGGCCAGCCGCATTGTCGTGATGCGTGGAGGCCAGGTCCAGCAGGTCGGCACGCCAGGCGAGGTCTATGAACGGCCTGCAAACCTGTTCGTGGCGGGCTTTCTCGGTGCGCCGGCAATGAACTTTATTGAAGGCGAAGTCGATGCCGCCGGCATATTTGCGGGCGGTTGCATGCGGCTGGCAATGGGCAGGGCTGGCGCGGCAGGCGTTGCGCGCAAGGCTGTATTGGGCGTGCGCCCTGAGCATATTTCGCTGGTACCGGGTGGCGCGCTGCAGGGCAGGGTCACGCTGGTCGAGCCGATGGGCGCCCACCGCGTAGTATGGCTCGATTGCGGCGGCAAGCAGCTTTCCTGCATCCTGCAGGGCAGCCGTGCGATTGCGCCGGATGACATGGTCGCATTCGATATTGATGCACAACGCGCTTCGCTGTTCGACCCGGACAGCGGCAAGCGCTTTGATTTGGCGGGCGCTTCAAGTATGCTCGCGATGACGTTATAAGAAGATAAGGATTCCAGTGGCCACTATCAAAGACGTAGCCCGCCTGGCGGGCGTAGGACTGGGCACCGCTTCCCGCGTAGTCAGCGGCAAAGGCTCGGTGTCGCCAGCCACGCTTGAAAAGGTGAAGAAGGCAATTGACGAACTGGGATTCCGGCCCTCGCATGCGGCGCGCACGCTGCTGACCGGAACCAGCCAGATGATCGGGGTTTATATCCCGGTCCTGAGCGGCACGTTCTACACGCCGATCCTTCAGATCATCGATACCGAGTTGCGCGCTGCCGGCCTGCACATGGTGGTGGCCTTTGGCGTAGGCCTGGGCGATGAACGCAAACAGGCCAAGGACGGCATCCAGTTCCTGATGGAGCGCGGCTGCGATGGCCTGATTGTGATGACCAGCGCTTTGCTGGATGAAGATATTGAAGCGCTGGGCACCCAACAGGGCAGGATTGTCGTGCTGAACCACAGCCTGGCCAGCATCCAGGACCAGTGTTTCACTGTGGACCATAAGCTGGGTGGCCGCCTCGCGGCGCGTGCACTGCTGGACCACAAGCACCGGGACATCGCCGTGGTGGCCGGCCCGTCGCGCCTCGCCGACAATGTGGCGCGTATCGAAGGCTTCATGGAAGAACTGCAGGACGGCGGCATCGACACAAGCCGCATGTGGGTCGCCGAGAGCGACTTTTCGCCCGCCGGTGGCTGGGCCGCAGCCAAGGAACTGGTGGAGTCGGGGCACCGCTGCACAGCGCTGTTCTGCGCCAACGATGAAATGGCGGTGGGCGCGCTGTCCTATTTTCAGGAGGCGGGCATTCGCGTGCCGAATGACTTGTCCGTGATCGCTTATGACGACACGCCAAGTGCGGAGTTTTCGGCCCCACGCCTGACGACCGTCCATATGCCTTGGCGCGAGATGACGATGAATGGCCTGAGCGCTTTGCTGAACCGCTGCTACGACCTGCGGCGCACAGTGACGCGCAGCTTCCCTGTGACGGTAACGCTGCGTGCTTCCCTGGCCAAGGCCTCCAGCGCCAAGCGCAGGGCCGCTGCATGAACTGAACCAGCAAAAGGGGCGCTTGCGCCCTTTTTTTCGACACAATATGGAAACCTTTCCAATTCATGTACATTACTGAATATGACTACTCCAGACCAGATTGAACCAGGCGCTCCTGTGCGCAGTGACTTTGCCCGCGACTTCCTGTGGGGCTGCGCTACCTCTTCTTACCAGATCGAGGGAGCCGGCAAGGAGGATGGGCGGGCCGAATCGATCTGGGACCGCTTTGCCGCCACACCCGGGAAGGTGCGTGATGGATCGAGCGGCCTGGTAGCTTGCGACCATTACCACCGCTGGCCGCAAGACCTGGATATCGCCCGCGACATGGGGCTGAACGCTTACCGCTTTTCGATTGCCTGGCCGCGCATCGTGTCCGAATTCGGCGCGGCACCCAACCAGAAGGGCCTCGACTTCTACTCGCGCCTGGTGGACGGCATGCTGGAGCGTGGCATCCAGCCCTGGGCCACTTTGTACCACTGGGATCTGCCGCAATACCTGCAGGACCGCGGCGGCTGGGCCGAACGCGATACGGTGCAGCGCTACCTCGAATTTGTGGATGCCGTCACGCGCCGCCTGGGCGATCGCGTCCATCACTGGATCACCCATAACGAGCCTTGGTGCACCGCCATCCTCGGCAATTTCGAAGGCATGCATGCACCGGGGCTGACCAGCTTCCCCACTGCGCTGCAGGTTTGCCACCACGTGCTGCTCTCGCATGGCAAGGCGGTGCCGCTGATTCGCGGGAATGTGGCTGGCGCACGCGTTGGCATTTCCCTCAGCCTGCATCCGCTGCGCGCCGCCAGCGCCAGCGAGGCGGATCGCGATGCATGCGAGCGCCACGATGGCCTGCGTTACCGCTGGTTCCTCGATCCTTTGCATGGCCGGGGCTACCCGGCGGCGACGCTGGAGCAGGTTGGCGCAGCCGCGCCGGTGGTGCACGACGGCGATATGGAGGCGATTGCAGCAGCGACCGACTTCATGGGCGTGAACTACTATTTCCCCGAAACGGTTGCAGACGCGCCCGGCCACGAGCCGTTGGGTGCGCGCGTGCTGCCGCCTCCAGCCGGCGCAGAAATCACCGCGATGGGGTGGGAAGTGGCGCCGGAAGGCATGAGCGAGCTGCTTGGCCGCATCCACGCTGACTACGCGCCGAAGGAGTTGTACATCACCGAGAACGGCTCCTGCTATGACGATCAACTGCTGGCCGATGGCAGCGTGGCAGACGTTGGGCGCCGACGCTACCTGGCGCGCCACCTGTGCGCCCTGAAGGACGCCATTGCAGCCGGCGTGCCGGTGAAGGGCTATTTCGCCTGGAGCCTGGTCGACAATTTCGAGTGGGCGGAAGGCTACCTGCGCCGCTTCGGCCTGGTCCACATCGACTACACAACACAAGAACGAAGGTTGAAGGAAAGCGGCAAGTGGTATCGCGCTTTCCTGCGACAGCCATAAGAGGAGACAGGATGAAACAGGTTTCAATTCTGGCCACGGCGATCGCCATGGCACTTCCAGCGGCGGCAGCGCCGCTGGCCGGTTGGCCCCATGCAAGCAGCGCGATCAAGACCGACCCGGCGATCGAGAAGCGCGTCGCCGAGATTGTCGGCAAGATGACGCTGGAGCAGAAAATCGGGCAAATGACCCAGCCTGAGATCAAGACCACCACGCCGGACGACGTGCGGCGCTATTACCTTGGCTCAGTGCTGAATGGCGGCGGCAGCTGGCCGAATGGGAACAAGCGCGCAAGTGCGGCGGAGTGGCTGGCGCTGGCACAGAAATACCACGACGCATCGATGGCGACAGATATGGCGGTCAAGGTACCCGTGGTGTGGGGCATTGATGCCATCCACGGCAACAGCAATGTGTTCGGCGCCACCCTGTACCCGCACAATATCGGCCTCGGGGCTGCGCACAATTCCAAGCTCGCTTACGAGATCGGCGCGGCGACCGGCAAGGCGGTGCGCGCGACGGGCATCGCCTGGGTCTTCGGTCCGACAATCGCCGTGGTGCGCGACGACCGCTGGGGACGGACGTACGAGAGCTTCTCGGAAGATGGCGGGCTGGTGGCGCAGTATGCCGGTGAATACGTCAAAGGCTTGCAAGGCCGATTCAAGTCAGATGCCAACGTGCTGGCCAGCGCCAAGCACTTTGTTGGCGATGGCGGCACCTATCAGGGCAAAGACCGTGGCAACAACAAGGCTTCGCTGGAGGAGATGATCAATATCCACGGCGCTGGTTACGTGCCGGCACTGGCGGAGGGGGCACAGACGGTGATGGCCTCATTCAATAGCTGGAACGGCGTGAAAATGCATGGCAGCCGCGAAATGCTGACCGATGTGCTGAAGACAAAGATGGGCTTCGATGGCTTCGTCGTCAGTGATTGGAACGGCATCGCGGAAGTGCCGGGCTGCCGCAACGATAGCTGTCCACAGGCGATCATTGCCGGCATTGACATGATCATGGTGCCGGATGACTGGAAGGCCTTCATTGCCAACACCATTGGCCAGGTGAAAGCGGGTGAGATCCCGATGTCCCGCATCGACGATGCTGTAACCCGCATCCTGCGCGTCAAGCTGCGCGCGGGGCTGTTCGCCAAGAGTCCTTCGCAGAACGCTTATGCCGGCCGGGATTCGGCCTTGCAGGATCGCGAGCTGGCACGCCGCGCGGTGCGCGAATCGCTGGTACTGCTGAAAAACGAAGGGCCGGCGCTGCCACTGGCGCGCGGCAAGAAGATCCTGGTAGTCGGCAAGAGTGCCGACAATATCTCCAACCAGACCGGGGGTTGGTCGCTGACCTGGCAGGGCACGGACAATAACAATGCCGATTTCCCGACTGCCGATAGCATTCTCGCCGGCATACGTGCTGCGGCGGGAGAGGGCAACGTGGAGTTCAGCGTTGATGCGAAAGGCGTTGACCTGTCGCGCTTCGATACCGTGATCGCGGTCGTCGGCGAAAGGCCTTACGCGGAAGGCGATGGCGATATCGGCCCTTCGGGCACGCTGCGCCATAGCAGCCGGTATCCGGAAGATCTGGCGGTGCTGGAGGCGGTGGCGGGCAAGGGCAAGCCGGTGATCACTGTGTTCGTCGCAGGGCGGCCACTGTTTGTGAACGACTTGCTCAACCTGTCCGACACTTTCATTGCGGCCTGGCTGCCGGGCACGGAAGGCAAGGGCGTATCTGACCTGCTGGTGACAGGCCCGCGCAGCTATGATTTTCGCGGCAAGCTGTCCTTCTCGTGGCCGAAATCGGCATGCCAGACGCCTTTGAACTATGGCGATGCCAACTATGCGCCGCTGTTCCACTTGAACTACGGCTTGCGCAAGGGACAGCGTTCGAAGCTTGGCAAGCTGGATACCTCCTATGCTCCGGGAGGCTGTGGATCGAGTAATACTGTGCCGGTACACGGGCAGGCCGACCGCTCCAGCTTCCCGCTGGTGATACGCAGCAGTGGCGAACAACTGGCATTGGGCGCGGACCTCAATGCGACATTCCGCCTGCCAGGGATCACCGTGCAGACGGCGCAGGTGAATACGCAGCAGGACGCCAAGCTGGTGACATGGTCTGCTGCTACGCCTGCCGGCGCAACGCTCCTTGCTCGCGGCCCCAAGCCGGTCGTGCTGCCAGCGGCCGCGGTTAAGGACGGGGCACTTCAATTTGATGCCATCGTATCCGCGGCGCCGCAGGGCAAAGTCACGCTGGCAATGCAGGACACAGCATTGGATGCGACACGCCTGTTCACCCGCCTCGCTGGCAAGGGCAAGCAAGGCGTCAAGCTTCCCCTCGCTTGTTTCACAGCGCGCGGCCTGCAACTTGAGCGCATGGACGCGCCGTTCGCCATCAGTGCCAACGCACCGTTCGCCGTCGCCATCGCCAATATCGAAATCACCGGTGGCGCCGCTGCTGCTCCCGATGCGGTACCTTGCGAAGAACTGAACAAGGAGAACTAAGTGAGTGGGAGGGGTTTCGGCGCCAAGTACTGTTCCATGTACGCGGCGCAGTAGTTCTCGACGTACTGCTGGTGCGGCGGCAGCTGCGCTACAGTACGCGCTACATTGCTGCGGATGCTGTCGAGGAAGCAGGACAGCTCGGCATCTCCCATCAGGTCCGCGGATGGGTGGTGCTGCAGCGGCATGATTCCCTGGCCCAGCATCACCTGCACCCACGAGTTTTCTGCAAACAGTTCGTTGGACAGGCGGAACACGCGGCCGGTTTCTCGGAACAGGTCGATGCGCTGCTGCAGCGACGCCGGAATATCCATTTCGGCACAATGGCGCCAGAACGGCGCGTCGCGGCGGTTTGTAGCCTTGTAGTGCAGGATGATGAAGTCGCGGATATGCTCGATTTCGGCCCATGCCTGCTTGTTGTACTCGTCGATCTCCGACTGGAAAATGCCGCTGGAAGGGAACATCTGCATCAGGCGGATGATGCCGCGCTGGATCAGGTGGATGCTGGTCGACTCAATAGGCTCCAGGAACCCGCTGGCGAGCCCAATTGCGATGCAGTTCTTGCTCCATACCTTGCGGCGCTGTCCGGGCTTGAAGCGGATCACGCGTGGCTGCACAAGCTGCTCGCCGGTGATGTTCGACAGCAGCCTGGCGCGTGCGGTATCGTCGTCGACGAACTTGCTGGAAAAGACAATGCCATTGCCAACGCGATGCTGCAGCGGAATGCGCCATTGCCATCCCCATTCATGGGCGATCGCCCTGGTATAAGGCACGGCAGGGCCGGTCGAGGAAGTTTGTACTGCGATCGCGCTGTCGTTGTGCAGCCATTGTGACCAGTCTTCGAATCCTTCGCCAAGGGTTTCGCCAATCAGCAGGGCGCGGAAACCGGTGCAGTCGATGAACAGGTCTCCCTCGAGCATGGCTCCGGAATCGAGTTGGAGCGCTGTGATATGGCCGCTGGCGGCATCGGTATGAACCTTGGCGATCTTGCCTTCGATGCGCTGGGCGCCGTAACCCTCAGAATACTTGCGCAGGAAGCGCGCGTAGGCGCTGGCGTCGAGGTGGTAGGCATAGTTGATGCCCTCGCGTGGCAGGTGGCCAAAGCGGTTCAACTGCGCGGCTTTCAGCTCCAGGCAGTAGTCGCCATAGTCGCTGGCCAGCTTGCGTTCCCGCCCTTTTTGCCAGAAATGATTGAAGCCGGCGGTCCAATGGTCGGTGCCAGTCATGCCGAAGGAGTGGATGTAGTCTTCGTTGACGTTGCGCCAGTTTTCGAAGCTGATGCCGAGCTTGAAGGTCGCCCTGGTAGCTGCCATGAATTCCTGCTCATTGATTTCCAGCAGCCGGTGGAAGTTCAGCAGGCTGGGAATGGTCGCCTCGCCAACGCCGACGGTGCCGATTTCGTCCGACTCCACCAGCCTGATGTCAAGGACTTTGCCAAGGTTGCGGGAAATCGCTGCCGCGACCATCCAGCCAGCGGTGCCTCCGCCTGCAATGACAACGCGCCGCACCGGGCGGCACTGGGACTGTTCATCTCTCACTTCGGTCTCCGATTATCGGTTGATTCTATTGAGAAGCTGGGCGCGCATCATGCGTGCCGCGTTGTCGTCGATGGGGCCTAGCATGCGGCGCGCGCTCGCCGGAATGTGGGCTGCCGTTTGTTCATCGGCCTCGAACACATAATGGCGGAATACCTCCTGCCATGCGCGGCGCTGTTCGGGCGGCAGGTCGCGGATCGAGAGCAGCGACAGCATCAGCGCGTTGGCGGGCGTGTCCATATAGGCGGGCGACTGGCGCCACCAGTAGTTGACCAGCACATTGAAGCAATCCAGCGCTTCGACATGGTGCCACCACATGCTGGGGATGAAGATGGCGTCGCCCGGTTCGAGTTCAGCGGATCGCGCGTGGCGCATTGCCTCGCTGAAGCGCGGGAAACGTTCGAGATCTGGCTGGTGCAGGTCGACCAGGCTGATTGGCTGGCCGGCTGGCGTGAAGTCCAGTGGGCCTACGTACAGGTTTTCCAACTGGGCTGGCGGGAATAGCGTGAACCTGCGCCGGCCGGCGGTCACGCAGGCCAGGTTGTCGGGCAGGTCGTAGTGCGCAGGCACACGCACCCGGTTGCCGATCCAGATGCTTGCGAGTGCGTCGCGCTGGCCCAGGTCGAGCGAGTTTTGCTCGACGTAGCCGGGGAGCGCGGTCGCTATCGTGGTAGAGCCGACATAGATGGTTGGCGGATGCGGATTGTCGCGATGCCTTTCCAGTTCGTGCAGGACTTGGTCCAGGCGCGTGTGTACCGAAGTGAAATTGAAGCCGCTCAGGTCCTCATTGTAGAAAATGCGCCCGCCAATGTCGGGGGGCGCGAGCATGGCGACCACGGTGGCATCGCGGCAGAAGCGGCGCAGGTAGGCATTGGCACTGGTGCCGCTGGCCTGGACTGCTGGCCAGCGCGCGACCAGCCCGCGAAGCACGAGCGGATCGGCAGACGCCAGCAGTTCGTCATTGAGATCGGATGGCGTTACGCCATGCAGCTCGCGGATCGGTTCAGCACTGGCCAGCATGGAGGCGGTTCTTGCGTTCGATCAGCGCGCGGAAGTTGGACAGGGAGGCGACCACCATGTAGGCGGCTTGCAGGTATCCGGCGCGGTTCAGGCCTTCCAGCACGCTGCCAGGCAGCGTGGCGAGGCGTTCTTCGTTGATGGTGTAGAAGCCGGCCAGGCTGCATTGTGAGCCGTCATCCAGTTCGATGTCGAAAACGAAGGATTCCAGCAGTTGATGCTCCAGCAGAGCGGAAAGGAAACCGCGTGCCTGCTGCAGCCCTTGATGGATGGCCAGCAGGGTGGAGTTGATGCCCTCCAGGTACTGGGAGGTTCCGCCATGCTGGAGGAATACGCGCTCGCCGCTGACAATGCTGATGCGCGGGTTCTCCAGGTCGACGTGCACGGTGAGCTCGTCGCCGCTCACGCCGATCAGGAAGGGCTGGCGCTCTATCGTCAGCGGGACGTAAGGCGCCTCCCAGCCGTGCAAGCCGAGGAACAGGTTTTCGCCTTCCTGGAAGCCGAATAGTGCGTGCGCTTCAAAGCCGCCGTCGCCCAATTTGCGGAATACGATGGGATAACAGGCCTGCACGTCGCGGAATTCGGACGGGAAAGTAAGGGCGGACATGACGTTGTCACCGAAATGGGCGCCACGCCCGGTTTGCACGTGCAAGTCCTTGTGGTCGATGTTATTGAGCAGGACAGGTTTGGCCATGGTGATCCTTGGAAGGGCGGTTGGCCGGGGGCTGAGGCGACCCGGCCGAACCGCGGCTTGTCGTCAGAACTTGTAGCGGGCACCCAGCATGTAGCGTGGCCCGGACTGGGTTACGAACAGCGCCATCGTTTCGGCGCGGCCATGGACACGCTGGATTTCGTTGGTCAGATTAATCGCCTCGAACTGTACGCTCAGCTTCTCATTGAAGGCGTAGCCGATGCTCAAGTCGAGCTGGCCGTAAGCTTCCGTGTAGTTCGGGTTAGGACCAGCGCCATCGAAGGTGGAGGAGAGGAACTTGTCGCGCCAGTTGTAGGCTGCGCGGATCGACCAGTTCTTGTCTTCGTAGATACCCACCAGGTTGGCTGAGTTGCTAAGGCCGACCAGGGCGAACTGCTCGCCGATCTTGAAGTTGTCGTACTTCAGGCCGGAATCCACCCACGTGTAGTTGGCCGAAAGCCCGAACCCCGAATTGCCGAACATGTGCTGAACGTTGATCTCGGCGCCTTTCAGCTTTTCGTTCTTCTGGTTGGCGAAGGAATTGATCTCGAACGACATGACCGGATCATTCGGCTGGCCGACGATGGTGCCGGTGGCATTGCCGCTTGCATCGTCCGGCCCTCGCGTCACCCCTGGGGCGGTTGGGTGGTTGCGGAAGATATAGTTGCGAATGCAGACACGGTCGGTTCCGCAATTGCCTTGCTGGACAGCCTCGTTCCACAGCGCCCCGCCAACAGGCGTGTGCAGGTTGAACGGGGTAGCCGTAATTTTCGACTGGCCCGCATAGTTGCTCAGGTCTTTGTGGAACAGGCCGATCGAAGCGAAGCTTTGCTGGCCGTAATACCATTCCCACGACAGGTCCAGGTTCTTCGATTTCACCGGCTTCAGTTGCGGGTTGCCCTGGCTGCCGGTACCGCCGAAATCGCGCGCCAGGCGGTCCAGTGTGGTGCCGCCCTGGATCTGGTCGTAACGCGGGCGGCCGATGGTTTCACCGTAGCTCGCGCGCAGTTTCATGTCAGGACGGATATCGGCGTCCCAGTCGACGCTAGGCAGCCAGTGGCTGTATTTGCCATTCAGCGTAGTGAAGGTCGGATCGCCGAAGCTGAGTGGGAATTCGTTGGCCGATACCCAGCTGACGCCCGTCGCAGCAGGCACCAGTGCGGTCGACATAACGTCGGTCTTTTCATACCGCACACCGATATTGGTGTGCATCGGGATTGACGTATCCCAGTCGGTACCAAACTGCACGTAGGCGCTCTTCGATTTTTCCTGGGTACGCTGGTCGGAGTCGAAGGTACTCTTCGGCATGTACATGTCCGGCAGGCCTGTCACCTTGGCGGTCAGGGCGCGCAGCTCGGCGAAATTAAAGGTGTAGAACTGGTTGAACAGGGCAGGGTTGCCGCTGCCGTTGATCTTGTCGTAGTACTGGCGCAGCGACTCCTGGTGGAACAGACTGGCCGGATAGTCGGATGCTGTCGAAGCACCGCCCCAGGAATCGCGCTGCTGGGTCGACATGGCGGAGCGGTTCTTCACTTCGATGGTACCCACGCCAAAGTTCAGGTTCGAGGCTTCCAGCAGCTTCATGCTGCCCTTGAATTGCGCCTGTTCGATCTCGCCTTTCATATAGCCGTTCTGGAACACGGAGCCGGTCACCTGCTGCGGAGCCCTGTTGAAGTCCGCGCCCTGGATGCTCAATACAGGGAAGTCGTCGCGGAAATCGACCGTGGTGTCGCCGCGGCTGAAGCTGGCGGTGCCGATTACGTTGCTGGAGCCGAACGGGCTGTCGGCCTTGGATTCGGCGCTGGACTTATGCACGTCAAGTTCCAGCTTCATCCCATCGGTCTTCCAGGCCGCGTTGAAGCCGAGCGACTGGTTCTGGGTCTTGGTGGCGAAGTCGGCGCCGCCCATAGCGATATCGCTGTTCGCCGCCGGCAGCAGCTCGGTGTAAACCAGCGGGGCAGCGACCGGGCCGTTGCTCCAGGTCGAAGTGGATGGACCGAAATTGAACCAGGCCGACAAGTCCTGGCGGCGGGTCTGGATCTTGTTTTCGGAATAGGTGTAGTCCAGCGTAGTGGTGAGCTGCTTGACCGGCGCCCATTGCAAGGTCAACTGGCCATTGGTGCGCTGGCGCTGCACGCCGTTCATGTTGTAGTTCAGGTTCTGCGGCAGCGAGTAAATGTCGCCGTCTTTCGGGCGGTTGGTGGCGCCGGTTTGCGGCAGCGGGCCAGCGTTGCCCAGGAAGGGGCCGCGCCAGCCATTCGCCACAGAAGCCTGGTTGAAGCCCAGGTTGCGCTCCTGGTAGCTGGCGCTCAGCGCCACGCCGAAACGGTTGTCGTCGAAGGTATTGCTGTAGATGCCCGATACTTCCGGCGTGGTCGCGCTGCCCCGCTTCACGTCGCCGGGCAGGTTGTTGTGCGAAGTGTCATGTACTGCCTTGACGCCAACGCTGGCCACCATGCCCGGGCGGTCCAGCGGACGCGCCGTCAGCACGTTGACGGTGGCGCCGATGCCGCCGGTCGGCGTTTCGGCGCGGCCGGTCTTGTAGACCTGGATCTGCGAGATCGCTTCCGACGCCAGGTTGGCGAAGTCGAAAGCGCGGCCATTCAGGTCGCCCAGGTTGGAAGTTGGCATCTGGCGGCCATTCAGCAGCACCAGGTTGAAATCGGGGCCAACGCCGCGCACGGTGACCTTGGAGCCTTCGCCGATGGAGCGGTCGATCGATACGCCGCTGATGCGCTGCAGCGATTCGGCCAGGTTAGTGTCGGGGAATTTGCCGATATCGGCTGCCACGATGCCGTCCACGATGCCGTCGGCATTGCGTTTCAGGTTCATCGAAGAACCCAGGCTGGCACGCAGGCCGGTCACAACCACGGTCGTCATGTCGCCGGAGTTGGAAGGGGCGGGCGCTGCGCCTGCCTGCTCCGTTTCCTGCGCCTGGGCTGGTGCGATGAGCGCCGCGCAGGCGGTGGCTACTGCAAGGCTCATCAATGTCTGCTTCGCCTTAGGATAGTGCATTTGGTCTCCTTGATTCTTATAGTCTGGCCGCCTCCCCCAACCAGCATGGAAACGTTTCCATGTAATGCTTAAAAATACTAGGGGCAGCAAAATCGATTGTCAATAAAATACGCCGGGAATCGGCAGGAAGTGTGGGGTTTCCGTCATCAAACTGGAAACGTTTCCATTCTGGTCGGTGCAATATAGCACCCTTCAAAATTTCAAGTCAACAGCTTTCCCGTGCTGTATATGCAACAAAAATGGGAACGTTTCCATGCGCGAGGCGAGTCTTTCCGATAGGCATTCTTTCAATGGAAACGTGGCCAAGCAACAAACGAACTTTTCGCTTGATTGTCTGGTGGTACACTCGGTGCATGAATGCAATCATTCTTGCTTCGGCTTTACTAGCCGCCCCGGCCACGCCGGAACAGGCAGTCGCTACCCTGTGGCGTGCCCTTAGCCACGACGCCGGCCAGTCCGGTGATGAAGCGACGCTGCGCGCCATCCTTCACCCGGACGCCATGGTCTACGGTGCCCGTTACCGCAACGGCGCTGCAGCGCTGTCGGTGGCGCGCGGCACCGACTTCGCCACCGGCATCGGCCGTGCCGATGAAAAAGGTTTTTATGAGTGCGAAGTGGCGCGCGAGGTGCGCCAGTATGACCGCTTTGCCACCGTCTACAGCGTGGTCGAATCGCGCAACGAGCGCGGCGCACCCAAGGCGAATTTCACAGGTGTCAACAGCATCCAGCTGTATCGCGCCGACGACGGCTGGCGCATCATCGGCCTGTACTATCAGGTTGAACGGCCTGGCCAGCCGATCTCGCTACAGGGCGGCAAGCCAGGCGCCTGCCTGGAGGGATAATGAACGAAAAGACCGCCCGTGCCATCTTGCTGGTCAAGGCGATCGAGGAGGCCGACCAGCATAAGGAAGTGCTGTCCGACGACGACCGCAAATTCGCGAGCCGCACTGCGCGCGAGCTGGCGCACTGGCAAGCGGCCGAGCAGCGTTCGGCCTCCACGCTGCCGGATTTCCTTTACCACCGCGCCGAACAATTGCTCAAACGCCTGGCCGCGCGCCACAAGATGTTCGCCTCCGTCACGCAAGGGCATAGCGGCTTATGGGGCGCAAGCTGGCTGCTGCCGCTGGTGGCGCTGCTGGTTGGCGGAATGGCCGAACGCTTTGGCGACCCGCACCGCGTCGACGTGCTGTCGATGCCTCTGTTAGGGATCATCGCCTGGAACATGCTGGCCTATTTGCTGCTCGTACTATGGGCATTGCTGCCTGCGCGGCGTGCCGGCTTGCGGCGTGGCCTGGCGAACCGCATGGCGCTTGGTGGCGGCCATATTCCGCGCCGCCTGCCGCACGCTCTGGCGGCCGGTGTACTGCAATTCATGGTGGACTGGGCGCGCCTTGGCTCCCGCCTGAACCTGGCCCGCATCGCGCGCATCCTGCATTGGTCGGCCGCGGCCTTTGCCATCGGCGCGATACTGTCGCTGTACGCACGCGGTATCGTCGAGCGTTATGCGACGGGTTGGGAGAGCACCTTCCTCAACCCATCCCAGGTGCATCAATTGCTGTCGGTGCTGTTCGCACCAGTGGAACTCGTTTTCGGCCTGGAAGGCTTCACGATGGACGAGGTGATGGGTTTGCAGAACTGGAGCGAATCGCGCCCGGGTAACGGTGCGCGCTGGGTGCATCTGTACGCCGCCAGCCTGGTGCTGTATGTGGTACTGCCGCGGCTTGTGCTGGGCGCCATTGCAGCGGCGCGCGCCATGTGGCTGCGCCGGCGTTTCCCACTCAACCTGGACCAGCCGTACTATCACCAGCTGTCGGTGGCAGCCGGCGGCGAGCCGGGCCTGCTGCGCGTGCTGCCTTACAGCCTGACGGTCGATGAAGCGCGCAGCAAAGGCCTGGACAGCGTGGCGCAAGACATGCTGGGCGAGCAGGCCCGCGTGCGGCTGCTGCCGCCTGCGGCTTATGGCAGCGAGGCGCCGGCGCTGGAAGCCGCTGACGGCGTGACGAACGCAGTATTGTTCGGCCTCGCGGCTACGCCGGAACAGGAAAACCACGGCGTCTTCCTGGCGGCACTGGGGCAGGGCCGCAAGCTCATTGCCTTGCTCGACCAGTCCGCGCTGGCAGCACGCATGGACAGCAGCCGCTTGCGGGAGCGTATCGAATTATGGCGTGAGTTCTGCATCCTGCACGGCGCCGAGCCTATGGTGGTCGATCTGCTGGCGACCGCGGCAGCGAGCGAGAATCCGGCATGAGTGGCGCACCAGTCACTATCCAGCTGGCGCTGGTCTCCCACACCAACAACGGCAAGACCACGCTGGCCCGCACGCTGCTCGGTACCGACGTTGGCCAGGTGCGCGATGCTGCCCACGTCACGACTTTCGCCGAGTCGCACGTGCTGATGACCACGCAGGACGGCGACCGCCTGCTGCTGTGGGATACGCCGGGCTTCGGCGACTCCATGCGCCTGATGAAGCGCCTGGCCATGACCGGCAACCCGATCGGCTGGTTCCTGCGCGAAGTAGTAGACCGCTACCGCGACCGCCCGTTCTGGCTTAGCCAGCAAGCTGTGCGCACCGCGCGCGATGAAGCGGACGTGGTGCTTTACCTGGTCAATTCGACCGAGAACCCGGGCGATGCCGGTTATATTCCGGCTGAAATGCGCATCCTCGACTGGCTGGGCAAGCCGGTACTGGTGCTGCTGAACCAGATGGGGCCTCCGCGTCCGCTGCCGGAAGAACAGGCCGAACTGCTGCGCTGGAAAGACTTCATGCTGCAATTCGGCCAGGTACGCGAGGTGCTGCCGCTGGATGCCTTTGCCCGCTGCTGGGTGCACGAGCGCGTGTTCTATGATGCGCTGGGGGCGCTGGTGGGACCGGAAAAGCAGCAGGGCTACGAGCGCCTGTTCTCCGTGTGGGAAGACAACAATGCGCGCCGCTTCAGGCAGTCGATGGCAGTGATGGCACAACAGTTGGCGGATGCTGCGCACGACAAGCAAATTGTCGAAACGGTGGAGCGCGGCGTGATCGCGTCGGCACTGAAGATAATCGGCGTCGGCAAAGGCGAGGACCGCAAGCGCCAGGACCGGGCCATGAACACCCTGGTGGCGCGGCTTAACCTTTCCATTGGCCAGGCAACGGTCAACTTGCTGGCGCTGCACAAGCTGGATCCGAGCGAAGCGCCGAAGATCAATGCGCGTGTCAGCAACAACTTCGTCGTGCTGGCGCCGGTGGACAAGGGGCAGGCGGCGCTGCTGGGCGCCATTGTTTCAGGCGCTGCGACAGGCTTGTCGGCCGACCTGGCTGCCGGCGGCCTGACGCTGGGCACGGGCGCCTTGCTGGGTGGCGTGATCGGCGCGCTGACTTTTGCCGGCGCAGCCTGGGGCTTCAACGTTGGCATGGACCGTGAAGTGCCGACCATGTCGCTGTCCGACGATTTCCTGCGCACGCTGCTGGTGTCGAGCGTGCTGCGCTATCTGGCGGTGGCCCATTTCGGACGCGGCCGCGGAAACTTCGTCGAAAGCGAAGCGCCGCCGTTCTGGCAGGAAGAAGTGGAGCAGGCCGTAGCGCTGCATGAGGCGGAAGTGAAGGCGCTGTGGCAAACCTTGCGCGAACAGGAAGAGCGCGACCTGGCGCCGGCCAGCGCCGTGCTCACCGCAATCACGGCGCACGTGCTGGCACGGCTTTACCCCGAAGGTCAGGCGGCGAACCCGCCGTCGATATTGAGGCCGGCACCGGTCACATAGCCTGCTTCTTCGCTGGCCAGGTAGGACACCATTGCTGCAATTTCTTCGCCGCGGGCGTGGCGCTTGATCGCCATCAGCTCGTGCAGCGCCTTGGCGAAGTCACTGTGCGCCGGGTTCATGTCGGTATCCACCGGGCCTGGCTGCACATTGTTGATGGTGATGCCGCGCGGGCCGAGGTCGCGCGCCAGGCCTTGCACCAGGCCGGTCAGCGCCGATTTGCTCATTGCATAAATCGAACCGCCAGGGAAGGGCATGCGCTCGGCATTGGTGCTGCCGATGTTGATCACACGGCCGCCGGCTTTCATGTGCGCCACGGCTGCTTGCGTGGCAGCGAACACGCCGCGCACGTTGACGGCAATGGTGCGGTCGAAATCTTTCAGCGTCAGCTCGGACACGTCGCCCAGGTGCAGCACGCCTGCATTGTTGACCAGGATGTCGAGGCGGCCGAAGCGCTTGGCGATATCGTCGATGGCGGCGCGGGTGGCAGCGGCATCGCTGGCATCGACTTTCAGTGCGATGGCCTGGCCACCGGCTGCGTTGATTTCGCCGGCTAGTGCGTCGGCTGCGGCACCGGAACTCTGGTAGGTGAAGGCGACGGTGGCACCATCCTTGGCCAGGCGGCGCACGATGGCGGCGCCGATGCCGCGGGAACCACCGGTAACGAAAGCGATCTTGCTCATGATTTGCTCCTGAAGTTTGGTTGGGATGGAGCTAGTATGGTCCTGACATTGCATGCCGACTAGCTGGTAATATTGATTATCACTTTCAACTAAATGTATTAAATGGAGCCATTGAACCTGCTTGAATCCTTCCTGCAGAGCGCCGAAGGGGGCGGCTTTTCCGAAGCCGCGCGCCGCCTGGGCCTGACCCCGGCGGCCGTCAGCAAGAATGTGGCGCGGCTGGAAGCGCGGCTGGGCGTGCGCTTGTTCCAGCGCAGCACGCGCCGCCTGGCGCTGACGGAAGCCGGCGAGCGTTTGCTGCAGCAGGTGCGCGGTCCGCTGGCCGAGCTGCAGGGCGCTATCGCCGGCGCGGCCCAGGATGCGGGAGAGCCGGCCGGCACGCTCAAAGTGGCGGTGGCGCACGGCGTGGGGCGGATGTACATCCTGCCGCTGCTGAAGGGCTTCCTGCAGCGTTATCCGGGCGTGCAGCACGACTGGCGGTTCGACAACCGCACTGTGGACCTGATCGGGGAAGGCTACGACGTCGCCATCGGCGGCGGCATCGAACTTGCACCGGGCGTGGTGGCGCGCGAGCTGGGGCGGCCGCGCATCCTGGTCACGGCGGCGCCGTCCTATCTTGCAGGGCGCACACTGCCGCGCCATCCTTCCGAACTGGCGGGCTGGGAAGGAGTCGCGCGCCGTTCTGCCGAAACAGGGCGCCTGCGCGAATACCTGCTGCGCAATGCGGCCGGGGAGGAGGCGGTGGCCGAATTCCGCGCAGTGGCCACTTTCGATGATCCGGAAGCGATGGCACAGGCGGCCTGCATGGGGCTGGGCGTGGCGCTGCTGCCTGGGCCGCATGCGGCGCCGCTGCTGGAATCGGGCCAGCTGGTGCGGCTGCTGCCCGACTGGCATGCGGAGGTGGGACCGCTGTCGATCTACTATTCCAGCAAGAAGCTGCTGCCCGCCAAGACGCGCGCCTTCGTCGATTATGTGATTGCCCAAATGCGGGCGGACGACTTTGCGGGCCGTCTCGACAGGCTTTGAAAGATCACGGTAATATGGGCTTCCAATTCATCAGCGATAGGGGTGCCTTCCATGAAGTTCCGCCTTGTTACCCGCAGTGATTTTGATGGCCTGGTGTGCGCGGTGCTGCTCAAGCACCTGGACTTGATCGACGAGATCCTGTTCGTGCACCCCAAGGATATGCAGGATGGGAAAATCGCGATCACCAGCCGCGATATCACCACCAACCTCCCTTACGTATCGGGCGCCTACCTGGCGTTCGACCACCACCTGTCCGAAACCATCCGCAACACGGGCGACCGGCAGAACCACGTCATCGATCCCAATGCGCCATCGGCGGCACGCGTGGTCTATGACTACTACGGCGGCGGCAACAAATTCCCTTCGGCGTGGAATGACATGATGCTGGCGGTGGACAAGGGCGATTCGGCGCAATTCAACCGCGACGAGATCCTGAACCCGAAAGGCTGGGACCTGCTGAACTTCCTGATGGACGCGCGCACTGGCCTGGGGCGCTTCCGTGATTTCCGCATATCGAACTACAACCTCATGATGGACCTGATCGATTACTGCCGTGCGCATACGATCAGCGAAATCATGGCGCTGCCGGACGTGAAGGAGCGCAGCGACCTGTATTTCGACCATGCGGAAAAGTGCAAGGAGCAGATTCGCCGCTGCTCAACCGTGCATAAGAACCTGGTGGTGCTGGACTTGCGCAAGGAAGAGACGATTTATGCAGGTAACCGCTTTGTCATTTATGCACTGTATCCTGAGCAGAACATCTCGATCCACGTGCTGTGGGGGCTGAAGAACCAGAATACGGTGTTCGCCACAGGGAAATCGATCCTGAACCGGACGTCAAAGACCAATATCGGCGCGCTGATGCTGGAGTACGGCGGGGGCGGGCATGAGAATGCCGGGACTTGCCAGGTTGAGAACGAAATGGCGGAAGAGGTGCTGGGCGCGCTGATTGCCCGCATCAATAAGGAAGGCTAATCCACTGCAAAAAAAGGGACGTACCCAAAAAAGCGGGTACGTCCCCATTTTTTTCCAGCGAATTAGAAGTCTTTTTCAGGTAAAGCTATAGAATTATCGGTCGAGAACTGGTAGTCCTTGAACACGTGTTCCGCAGTCAGGATCTGGTAGGAACCATCCGGCTTCTTGAAAGACGTGTCCTTCAGGCGGTAGGTGTAGTGGCCGCAAGTCCAGCAGTTGAAGTTGCGCATGTGGGTGCACAGGCAGGTCTTGTCCATCACCTTGATGCCCTTGTCGCTGCCGCCGTTGGCCACCACTTCGCGGTTATACGAATTGATGTAGGCGCAGTTGCCGGTTGCATCGAGCAGGTAGCCGTAGGATTCGCAGCCAGGACGGATGCCGGCGCCGATAGCCGGGGTGTTCTTCAGCATGCGCATCGGATAGCCGGTTGGCGACACGCCGTTGACGATAATGTCCTCTTCGCTGGCCTTGAAGTATTCCTGCTTCACGTCTTCAGGCAGGCCGCATTCCTTGGTCACGGTAAAGCGGGTCGCCACCTGCACGCCGGCCGCGCCCATTTCCAGGAAGGACACCGCATCGCTGCCGGTGAACACGCCGCCTGCGGCAATCACTGGCACGTCCAGGTTTTCCGCCTTCATGTAGTCCAGGATCTCCTGCACGATCTGGTGCAGGTCGAAATCCTTCCAGTCTTCCAGGCCAAAGCCCAGGTGGCCGCCAGCCAAAGGGCCTTCCACGATCACGTAATCGGGCAGGCGGTTCAGCTTCTGGTTCTTGCGCAGGAAGATCTGCAGCGCGCGCACGGAGGAGACGATGATGCCCAGCTTCGCTTCACGGAAGCGCGGGTGGTCTGCCATCAGGGCGAAGGAACCAAAGTGCAGGCCGGCCGACAGGGTGATGCCGTCGATGCCTGCGTCCAGTGCCGCGTTCAGACGGGTGCGCAGGGTTTCCTTCGGACCGTTCATGGTCAGCTTTTCCATGCAGTTCACGAAGATCAGGCCAGGGCCTTGCTTGCGTTGCATGGTGTCGCCGATATGGCGGCGCTGTGCTTCGGCCAGGCGGCCGAGGTCGAACTGCACCTCGGACTTGTCCATGTTATTGATGTTGTGCTTGTACAGGCGGGTCTTGTCCTTGACGAAGGTGGTGTCGAACTTGCGGTCCGAAACATCCTCCACCATCGCATCGGAAATATGGCCGATGCCGCCAAGGCGCGCTGCTTCCAGCGCCAGTTCGGTCGTGGAAATATCCACGCCCATTCCGCCGATCATGATTGGCACATACTCTTTGTCGCCAAACTTGAGGCGGAAATCGTCAACACGTTTCATTACAGTCCTTAGATCAATCGCGGAAGTTATTGAATTCCAGAGGCGTGTCAGGCACTTCCTTACGCAGCAACTGCATCGCAGCCTGCAGGTCGTCGCGCTTGGCACCGCTCACACGTACCGACTCGCCCTGGATGCTGGCCTGGACCTTCATCTTGCTTTCCTTGATTACCTTGGTGATCTTCTTGGCGGTTTCGGAATCG
>Ga0102595_100457_pt1 | contig 28493 bp, 28 predicted proteins | sample Araplaol_mTSA_r2_2_FD_76864 | JGI IMG/M metagenome (GOLD analysis project Ga0102595, IMG submission 76864) | Arabidopsis root microbial communities from North Carolina, USA - plate scrape MF_Col_mTSA_r2 (SPADES assembly) (version 2) | ecosystem: Host-associated > Plants > Roots > Endosphere...
GTTGCGCTCGGCGTGCAGCAGGATCTGCTCGGCCCCCGTGCGGTCCTCGAAGCGCAGCATGTTGGCCTGGTTGGCCGCGCCGCCGGTGCTGGAGCGCGTGAGGATGCCGCTGGCCGTGGCGTTGGCGGGCAGCTCCCACGGCGGCATCTGGTCGCTGTTGTAGACGCGGCCGGTGACGATGGGGCGGTCGGGCTCGCCGCCGATGAAATCGACGATCACTTCCTGTCCCACGCGCGGCATGTGCATGGTGCCGTAGTTGGCGCCGGCCCAACTGCTGGACACGCGCACCCAGCAGGAGCTGTTCTCGTTCGACTGGCCGTAGCGGTCCCAGCGGAACTGCAGCTTCACGCGGCCGAAGCGGTCGGTCCAGATTTCCTCGGGGCCGACCACCGTGGCGGTCTGCGGGCCGTTGGTGCGCGGGCGCGGCGTCTTGCGCGCGGGGCGGTAGGCCACGGAGGAGGGCAGCACGGTGAAGTCGAACTCGCACACCGATTCGCTGCTGCCGCCGGTGGAGTACTCGGGCTCCTGCAGGTCGTAGCGGGTCTCGGTGACTAGGTACTCGCGGTTGTCCGACTCGCGCGGGCAATGCGTCATCTGGAACAGGTAACCCGGTGCCATGCCCACCACGTTGGTGTGGCCCGAGGCCAACTCGTGCGCGCACTGCAGCTCCTGCAGGCGGATCTTGGCGTAGGCGTCGCCCTGCTGGTGCTCCGTGTAGCCGCCGAGCCATTCGTAGACCTCGTAGGTCGAATGCTCGTGAGGCTTCGGGTCTTGCTGCACGCTCTGCAGCGAGGCACGCGACTTCCTGAAGTCGAAGTCGTCGAGCATCACGCGGCCGGAGGTGATCTGCTCCGTCACGCGCCACTGGTCGATGCAGGGCTCCAGCGCATTGACCACGCGGTCGCGCGGACGGTAGGCGATGCTGGCATGGCCGGGCAGCGGCTGGTAGCTGCCCGAATCGTCGGCCAGCACCAGCAGGTGCGAGCCGTTGCTGTGCTCGAAGTGATAGGCGATGCCTTCGTGCTCCATGAGACGGCTCACGAAGGCGAAGTCGCTCTCCTGATACTGCACGCAGTATTCCCAGGCGGGATAGCTGCCGGTGAGGCGCTTCTCGAACTGGAAGCCGTACTTGCCCAGCACTTCGTCGAGCACCTCGGGCACGCTCTTGTTCTGGAAGATGCGGCAGTCGGTGGTGCGCGTGAGGTACCACAGCCATGGCTGCACCAGCGCGCGGTAGATGTAGTGGCGGCCGGTTTCGTTGGCGCGGCCCACGAGCTCGAAGCGCACCACGGTGCCGTTGAGAAAGCGCGGCGCGCCTTCGTCGGCCAGCTCCAGCGTGAGCGAAGTGCCGAGCAGCTGCTTCAGGTCGAGGCTGAAGCTGCTGCTGACCATGTCCACCTCGAACTCGAAAAGTTGAGAGAGGCCCTCCCGTCCACGCATCGAGCGGAACTTGAGCTGTTCGGTGCTCAGGACGGTGTGGACTTGGACTGTGCGCTGCATTCGGAACTTCCCTGACCCTTGGGTTTCTGCGGCTGAGAAACCTTCGGTGACAGTCTAGAAATCCCTTATGTCACATAAATGACGTGAGGGGCGCAGGGAGCGTCTTTTCCCTCTGAAAACGCCTCGAAAACGGTCACTGAAACAATGTGTAGAAGAAGCCCTTACAGGCCTCTTACGCGAGCCTTACATGGAGGCTTCGAGCATCGCCTTGTAATCTTCGCGCGTGGCCAGCCGGGGGTTGGTCTTGTGGCAATGGTCGGCCATGGCGCCATCGATGATCTGCTCGAACATCGCCGGCGTCACGCCCACTTCGGCCAGGCCCCTGGGCAGGCCCAGGCGCGCGTTCATGTCGCGGATGGCATCGCCGAGATCGCCGGCCGAATCGAGGTGCATGGCCTGCGCCATGCGCTGCAGGCGCTGTTCCTTGCGCACCGACTCGGCGCCTGAATTGAAATGGATCACCGCGGGCAGGAAGAGGGCGTTGAGCGTGCCGTGATGCAGTCGTGGATCGACGCCGCCCAGGCTGTGGCTCAGCGAGTGCACGCAGCCCAGTCCCTTCTGGAACGCCATCGCGCCCTGCATCGACGCGCTCATGAGGTTCAGGCGCGCCTCGCGGTCGCTGCCGTCTTTTGTCGCGCGCTCGATGTGGCCCCATGCGCGCTCGAGGCCGTCGAGGCCGATGCCGTCGGCCGGCGGATTGAACGCGGCCGACATGAAGGTTTCCATGCAGTGCGCGATCGCGTCCATGCCGGTGGCGGCCGTGAGCTTCGGCGGCAGGCCCAGCGTGAGCTCCGGGTCGCAGATGGCGGCCTTGGGCATCAGGAACCAGCTGTGGAAGCCCAGCTTGCGGTGGTCGTCGACGATGACGATCGCGCCGCGCGCCACTTCGCTGCCGGTGCCGCTGGTGGTGGGCACCGCGATCAGCGGCACCACGCGCTCGGTAATGCGCGGCGAGCCGCCTTCGATGGTCGCGTAGGTCTTGAGCGGTCCTTCGTGCGTGGCCGCGATGGCGACGCCCTTGGCGCAGTCGATGGCGGAGCCGCCGCCCACGGCGATCAGGCCGTCGCAGCGGCCGCTGCGGTAGAGCTCCACGGCCGCGCGCACGGCCGCTTCGGTGGGGTTGGAGGGCGTCTGGTCGAAGACCGAGACCTCCAGGTCGGCGATGGCGTCGAGCGCCTTCTGCAGCACGCCGGCCGCGCGCACGCCGGCGTCGGTCACGATCAGCGGGCGGTTGATGCCGATGCGCGCGCATTCGCTGGACAGCAGCTTGATCGCGCCGAATTCGAACTGGATCTGGGTGAGGTATTGGATGAGGGCCATGGATGTGGGGATGTCCCGGTAGGCACGGGGCAGTACGATTGCCGACCAGCCAAATCTAACAAGAGCGAACCGTCTTGCACACGAAAGAAACCCTTGCCGCTGTCGCGCCCGGAACACCGGCGGGCACGCGGCTCACGCCGAAGATGGCCAGCGTCGTCGAACGCATGGCCCGCGCAGGCCACCCGCCGCTGGACAAGCAGACGCCCGAGGAGGCCAAGGCCTCCTACGAAAAGGGCGCCGGCGTGCTCGAAGTGCCGAAGCCCGAGCTGGCGCGCGTCGAAGACTTCACCATCACGGCGCGCGACGGATACCCGATTCCCGCGCGGCTGTACGCACCATCGTCAGCGGTGCTGCCGGTGCTGATCTATTTCCACGGCGGCGGCTTCACGGTCGGCAACATCCGCACGCACGACACGCTGTGCCGCGTGCTGAGCGCGAAGAGCGGCTGCGCGGTGATCTCCGTGGACTACCGGCTCGCGCCCGCGCACAAGTTCCCGACCGCATCGAACGACGCATGGGATGCCTTCCAGTTCATCGCGAAGGAGGGCACGGGCATGGGCCTCGACCCGTCCAGACTGGCCGTGGGCGGCGACAGCGCGGGCGGCACGCTCGCGGCAGTCTGCGCCATCCTCGCGCGCGACGCGGGGTTGCCGCTGTCGCTGCAGATGCTGATCTACCCCGGCACCACCGCGCACCAGGACACGGCCTCGCACCTGCGGCACGTCGACGGCCCGCTGCTGACCAAGGCGATGATCGATTTCTTCTTCGCGCAGTACGTCAACACCCCGGCCGACCGCGACGACTGGCGCTTCGCGCCGCTCTTGGCCGACGACGTCGACGGCGTGGCGCCGGCCTGGATCGGCCTGGCCGAATGCGACCCGGTGGTGGACGAAGGCATCGCCTACGCAGACAAGCTGCGCGCGGCGGGCGTGCCGGTCGACCTGGAGATCTACCGCGGGGTGATCCACGAATTCATCAAGATGGGCCGGGCGATTCCGGAGGCGCTGCAGGCGCAGGACGACGCGGCCCGCGCAATCAAAGAGGCACTACTGACACCATGAGCAACACGACGACAGCTACCGAACGCAAGGACTTCCGCTTCTTCCACCGCCTGCGCGTCCGCTGGGCCGAAGTCGACATGCAGAAGATCGTCTTCAACGCGCACTACCTGATGTACTTCGACACCGCCATCGCCGACTACTGGCGCGCGCTGGCGCTGCCGTACGAGGAGTCGATGCACGCGATGGGCGGCGACCTGTACGTGCGCAAGGCGACGGTGGATTTCCGCGCTTCGGCGCGCATCGACGACGTGCTCGACGTTGGCATGCGCTGCGTGCGCATCGGCAATTCGTCGATGGTGTTCGAGGGCGGGCTGTTCCGGCAGGACCAGTTCCTGGTCGGCTGCGAGCTGGTCTATGTGTTCGCCGACCCGGCGACGCAGACCTCGAAGCCGGTGCCGCCGGCGCTGCGCGAAGTGCTGCTGGGCTACGAGGCCGGCGAAGCCATGCGCACCATCGAGACGGGCGACTGGGCCACGCTCGGCGAAGGCGCCGGCGCTTTGCGGCGCGCGGTGTTCATCAAGGAGCAGAACATTCCCGAATCGCTGGAGTGGGACGAGCAGGACGCCGTGGTGCTGCATGCGGTCGCGCGCAACCGGCTCGGGCAGGTCATCGCCACGGCCCGGCTGCTGCCGGCCGAGAACGGCATCTCGCACATCGGCCGCGTGGCCGTGCATCGCAATCTGCGCAGCGGCGGCCATGGCGCCGCGGTGATGCAGGTGCTGGAGGAGGCGGCCAGGGAGCGCGGCGCCAGCGTGGTCGCACTGAACGCGCAACGCAGCGCCGAGCGCTTCTATGCGCGGCTGGGCTATGTGCCGCATGGAGACGGCTTCGAGGAAGCCGGCATTCCGCACATCGAGATGCGCCGGCCTCTTCGGTCCTCTTTTTCCTCTCGGTAACGGCTCGGCGGATCGGGCACATAGCCCGGGTCCGAGCCGGGGAAGGGCGACGGCCCTGCGGCACGCGGCCAGCGCGGAGGGGGCGGCACCGGGATCACGCCTGCGGCGACGAGGTTCTCGCGGCTGTCGTAGCGGATGCGGACCACCTCGTCGGGTGACGACTGCGCGCGCTCGAAGGTCGTCCTGCCAACGTACGAGGTTTCGCGGCGGCCGTGGGCGGTGCCGAGGCTCGGGCTGGGCGCGGATTGGCGAGCCAGGCTGCCGGAGGATTCAGCGGCTGCAGCCGGCGCAGCGTTGTCGGCCTCGCCTGCCTTGGCTCGCGCGTCGCCCTGGTACGACGACGATTCGCCGCGGCGCTCGCGCTCGGGGCCGTATCCGCCGTATTCATCGCGGCGCGGAAACGGCGTGAGCGGCGCAGGCGGAGGTTCGGGCATGCGCTCGCGGAACATCGCGACGCCGATCACGCCCACGTCGTCCGGCCGGCCGGTGCGGCTGGCGTACGAGTTGCCGGCCGCGGCGAACTCGAAGGCGGCGATCTGCGAATCGCTCTTGCGCCAGCCGGTGATGTCGCTGCGCTCGCGGGCGCCGAACACGTAGCCGTTCTGCCCGACGCCAGCGGTTTCGCCCGTGACCACGTTGACGCCGTCGACGGACATCACGGCCATGATGCGCTCGCCCATCGCGTTGCGCGCACGGATGGCGTAGCGCGCGCCGGGGCGGCCGGCCACCCAGTATTCGCCCCGATGGCGGTAGATCGGCAGTTCGGCGCCGCTGCCGCGGTCGACCACACTGATCTGCATCAGCGAGCCGATGCGGCTGGACGGCGTGGAGGGAACGTAGGGCCGTTCCGAGGTCTGCGCGCAGGCCGGGAACGACGAGGCCACGGCGCTCAGCGCCAGGGCGGTGGAAAAGAGTCTGCGCTTCATGGTGTTTCCTTGCCGGAGTTGATCGGTGCCGGCTTCTACGGCTCGGCAACGGCAACGGGGTTAGGAGACGCGCAAAAAAATGGCGCCGTCGATTTTCGACAGCGCCAAACACCCGCTTTGAGGGCGTTGGGGGTTTAAAGGGTGCGCAGGCTCAGATGTCTTCGAGCAGCGGGTAGGGCAGCGGCTCGACCGTGAGCGCCGGGCCGTCGGCCGCGCCGGCGCGCAGGCCACCGGCCTCGAGCGCGGCGATCTGCATGGAGATCAGCGCGGACCAGCCGCCATCGGGCGCCGGCGCGGCCTGCGCCACGGTGCCCACCGGCTGCTCGGCGTCGCCGGCGGCGAACACTTCCTGCCCCACGGCCACCGGCGCATCGGCCTGGACGAGGTAGGTGCGCCGCTTCAGCGTGCCGCGGAACTGGCTTCGCGCGACCACTTCCTGGCCGGGATAGCAGCCCTTCTTGAAGTTCACGCCGCCCACGGATTCGTAATTGATCATCTGTGGCACGAAGGCGTCGATGACGGGCGTGGTCAGCGTCACGATGCCGCTGCGCACCTCGCTCCATTGCCACAGGTTGTCGTCCAGAGCCGGGCCCGTGGGCGCGGCATGCCCGGCCGGCGCGATCCAGAGCGCGCGAGGCACGCCGTCGGCCGGATAGAGCGACACGGCACTGGCTTCGTCGCCGACAGCCGTGCGCTTGCCGGGCGGGGCCGCCGCGTCGAGCCCGTTGGCGGTAAGGGCGGTGCCGGCCAGACCGTACAGCGCGTACTGCTCGGTGGCGTCGCTCAGCTTGGCCTTGGCGCGCAGCACATACATCGACAGGCGCTTGAGCGTGGCGGCAAGGATGTCGCGGCTGCACACCAGCAGGATCAGTTCCGGTTGCGGCTTGATGCCGATGAAACTCGCGATCACACGGCCCTTGGCGGTGCACAGCGCGGCCAGGCGGGCGTCGGAGGCTCCGAGCAGGGAGAAGTCCTGTGTGAGCTGGCCGTGGAGGAAGCTGGCGGCGTCCGGACCTTCGGCACGGATCACGCCGAGATGGGAGAGGGCGGTCACCCCATTGAGAACGACAGTGGTCATCGCTGAATTATCATGGCCGGGCCTGTTCCTTCGAGGCGGCAGGGGCTCCAGCCCTTCGGTTCGCAAGGGCACCGTTTTTTGATTGCCTCCGGCTTTTTCCCCGTCATCCCCACATCGGACTCGTGCGCAGTTTCTTCCTCACGCTCTTCCTGCTCGCCGCCCTGGCCGTGCTTGCGCTCGGCGGCGCCGGCCTTTGGTGGGTGCATCAGCCGCTCAAGCTGCCTGCGCCCAGCGTCGACCTGTCGGTCGAGCCCGGCACCACGCCGCGCGGCATTGCCCAGGCTGTGGCCGACACGGGCGTCGACGTGCAGCCGCAACTGCTCTACCTGTGGTTCCGCGTCTCGGGACAGGACCGCCAGATGCGCGCCGGCAGCTACGAACTGGAGCGCGGCGTCACGCCCAAGCTGCTGCTCAACATCCTGGTGCGCGGCGAGGAAGCCACCCGCAGCGTGGTGCTGGTGGAAGGCTGGAACATCCGCCAGGTGCGCGCCGCGCTGGCCAAGGCCGATCAGCTCAAGCCCGAGAGCGTGAGCATGACCGACGAGGCGCTCATGGCCAAGCTGGGCAAGCCCGGCCTGCACCCGGAAGGGCGCTTCTTCCCGGACACATACACCTACTCGAAGGGCTCGACCGACATCGCCCTGCTGCAGCGCGCGATGCGCGCCATGGACAAGAAGCTGGAAGCTGCCTGGGCCGCCCGAGCTTCCGACTTGCCGCTGAAATCGGCCGATGAGGCGCTTATTCTGGCCAGCATTGTCGAAAAGGAGACAGGCAAGGCCAACGACCGCGCGGAAATCGCGGCCGTGTTCTCCAACCGCCTGCGCATCGGCATGCCGCTGCAGACCGACCCGACCGTCATCTACGGCATGGGCACCGCCTTCGACGGCAACCTGCGCAAGAAAGACCTCCAGACCGACACGCCCTGGAACACCTACACGCGCGGCGGCCTGCCGCCCACGCCGATTTCCATGCCCGGCAAGGCGGCGCTGCTGGCGGCGGTGCAGCCTGCGCAAAGCAAATCGCTGTATTTCGTGTCGCGCGGCGACGGCACCAGCCAGTTCAGCAGTTCGCTCGACGATCACAACCGCGCGGTCAACCGCTACCAGCGCGGCGGCGACACCAAACCGAAGGCGACGACCCAATGAGTGACCAAGGCTTGTTTCTGACGCTGGAAGGCATCGACGGCGCGGGCAAGTCGAGCCATCTCGACGCGCTGGAGGCGCTGTTCAAGGCGCAGGGCCGCACGGTCGTGCGCACGCGCGAGCCCGGAGGAACGCCATTGGCCGAAACGCTGCGCGGGCTGGTCCTCGAGAAGCCGATGGACCCGCTGACCGAATCGCTGCTGGTGTTCGCAGCCCGGCGCGACCACATCGCCCAGGTCATCGGCCCGGCGCTGGCGCGCGGCGATGTGGTGCTTTGCGACCGGTTCACCGATGCCACCTTCGCCTATCAGGGCGCGGGGCGCGGTTTCGACAACGCCGTGTTGTCGACTCTCGAGCAATGGGTCCAGGGGCAGGCGGGCGGCACGAAGCTGTTGCAGCCACGGATCACGCTGTGGTTCGACCTCGCTCCCGAGATCGCCGCACAGCGGCTGGCCGGTGCTCGCGTGCCCGACAAGTTCGAGGCGCAACCGGTCGAGTTCTTCCGCCGCGTTGCCCAGGGCTATGCGGACCGTGCAAGCGCCGACGCGCAGCGCTTCGTGCGCATCGACGCCAGCCAGACGCGCGATCAGGTCTGGCTGCAGATCGAGTCCGCGCTGAGGGCGCGTGGCGTGCTGGCCGGGGGGCGCGCCGGATGAGTGCCGAGACACTGTCTCCCTGGCTGCGCCGGCCGCTGACCGAACTGCTGCGCCAGCGCGGCCACGCCTGGCTGCTGCAGGGCCCGTCGGGCATCGGCCAGTACGAGCTGGCGCTGGCACTGGCGTCCGCCTGGCTGTGCGAGCAGCCGACGGAGGAGGGCACCGCCTGCGGCAATTGCCCGAGCTGCCATGCCATCGAGGTGCGCACGCATGCCGACCTCTGCGTGCTGATGCCCGAGGTGGCGATGCAGGAGCTTGGCTGGCCGCTCGACGAAAAGGCGCAGGCGGACATCGACGACAAGAAGCGCAAGCCCAGCCGCGAGATCCGCGTGGAGGCGATGCGCGACGCGGTCGGCTTCGCCCAGCGCACCAGCGCGCGCGGCCGCGGCAAGGTGGTGCTGGTGTATCCGGCCGAGCGCATGAACACGATCACGGCCAATGCGCTGCTGAAGACGCTGGAGGAGCCCGTGGGCGACGTGCGCTTCGTGCTCGCCAGCGAGGCCGCGTGGCAGCTGCTGCCGACCATCCGCAGCCGCTGCCTGGGCTTCACGCTGCCATGGCCCGCAACCGCCGAGGCCGAGGCCTGGCTCGCCGCGCAGGACGTGCCCGCCGCCGACGCGGCCGCCTTGCTGCGCGCCGCCGGTGGCCGGCCCAGCGATGCACTGAAGCTCGCGCGCTCGGGACAGTCGCCCAAGGCCTGGGCACTACTGCCCAAGGCCATGGTGCGCGGCGACGTCGGCGCGCTGGCCGATCACGCGCCCGCGCAGGCTGTCGGCGCGCTGCAGAAGCTCTGCCATGACCTGATGGCCGTCGGCAACGGCGCCGCACCCCGTTTCTTCGAGGCCGCCGATCTGCCCACTGCACCGCCCCGGCTGGCGCTCGCGCGCTGGTCGAAGTCGCTCGCAAGCGCCGCGAGAACCGCGGAGCACCCGTTCAACGCCGGCCTCATGCTCGAAGCGCTTGTGAGCGAAGCGCGAACCACCCTAAACTCTGCCGCTCGTCGCCGACCATGAACCAACCTGCCGCATCCGCTGCACCCGCAGCATCCTCCACACCCGCCCGGCCGAGCGTCATCCAGCTCGCCATCAAGGAAAAGGGCGCGCTGTACGCGGCCTACATCCCGCTGTTCGCCGAGGGTGGCATCTTCATTCCGACCACGCGCGAATACCGGCTCGGCGACGACGTCTACGTGCTGCTGACGTTGCCCGAAGACCCGCAGCGCTACCCGGTGGCCGGCAAGGTCGCCTGGATCACGCCGCCGCGCGCCGCCGGCAACCGGGCGCCGGGCGTGGGTATCCGTTTTCCTTCCGACGAGAAGTCGCGCCAGCTGAAGGCGCGCATCGAGGCGGCACTCGGCGGTTCGATGGCCTCCGACCGCCCCACGCAAACCATCTGAGTTTTCCGCCCGTCCTCGTGACGCGGAACTCGATCGACGGCGCCTACCTCCCATACGAAACCCGGCAGTCCGGGCCAGACAAGGGGGTGCGCCTCGCATCCCACCATTTCCGATGTTCACAGACTCCCACTGCCACCTCACCTTTCCCGAATTCGCGGGCCAGATGCCGCAGATTCGCGCCGCCATGGCCGCGGCGCAGGTCGACCGGGCGCTTTGCATCTGCACCAAGCTCGAGGAATTCGACGAAGTGCAGGCCTTGGCCGCCAGCTACGACAACTTCTGGGCCAGCGTGGGCGTGCACCCCGACAACGAGGACATCGCCGAGCCCTCGATCGAAGATCTGGTTCGGCTTTCGCAGCGGCCGCGCGTGGTCGCCATCGGCGAGACCGGCCTCGACTACTACCAGATGGAAGAGCGCAAGGGCGGCCGCAGCATTTCCGACCTGGAATGGCAGCGCGACCGCTTCCGTGTGCACATCCGCGCCGCCCAGCAGACGCGCAAGCCGCTGATCATCCACACCCGCGAAGCCTCGGCGGACACGCTGGCGATCCTGAAGGAAGAGGGCGAAGACGGCTCGCCCGGCGCTGCCGGCGGCGTGTTCCATTGCTTCACCGAGACCGCCGAGGTGGCCCGCGCCGCGCTCGACCTGGGCTTCTACATCTCGTTCTCCGGCATCCTGACCTTCAAGAAAGCGCAGGACCTGCGCGACGTGGCCGCCTTCGTGCCGCTGGACCGCATGCTGATCGAGACCGACAGCCCGTACCTCGCGCCGGTGCCGTACCGCGGCAAGACCAACAACCCGTCTTACGTGCCCTATGTGGCGCAGCAGATCGCCGAACTCAGGCAGATGGCCGTAGAGGCCATCGCCAAGGCCACGAGCGACAATTTCGAAGCATTGTTCAGGGAAGTCAAATCATGAAAAACTACTTCAAGAAATCTATCTATCTTGTTGTCATTGCTGCATCTTTTGCAGCGAACGCCGGTTCGTTCGAAGACTTCTTCCGCGCCGTTCGCGGCGACAACGCCAGCGGCGTCAGCAACCTGATCCAGCGCGGCTTCGACCCCAACACGCGCGACGAGCACGGCCAGACCGGCCTGCTGATCGCGCTGCGCGAGCCCTCGCCGAAGGTGATCAAGGTGCTGATCGAAGCGCCGCAGACCGACGTGGACATCGCCAGTCCGAAGGACGAGACCCCGCTGATGCTCGCTGCGATCAAGGGCCAGCAGGACGTGGTCGCCCAATTGCTCAAGCGCGACGCTGCCGTCAACAAGACCGGATGGACGCCGCTGCACTACGCGGCCACCAGCGGGCAGATCGCGATCATGAAGACGCTGCTCGAGAACTTCGCCTTCATCGACGCGCAATCGCCCAACGGCACCACGCCGCTGATGATGGCCGCCATGTACGGCTCCAACGATGCCGTGAAGCTGCTGCTTGAAGAGGGCGCCGACACGACCATGAAGAACCAACTGGGCATGACCGCCGTCGACTTCGCCAACAAGGCAAACCGCTCGGAAGCCGCCTCGATGATCGCCGCGGCCGCCAATGCGAAAGCCAGCGCGGCCAAGGCCGTTCCCAAGGACGGCAAGTGGTGAACTTGGTTCTTCCTCGGCGCTGCTGCTGGTGAGTCGTGCAGTGGATGCCGCCGCATGCGGCGATGGCCGGTTGAGCTAGCTCCCCGCGCGGGATATTCACACAATGTGTCTTTTTTGGAGGAATTCTTTTTCACTGAATTTCCTTCAATTAAAGGCGAAGTTAATACCGCTTCGCAATGCGCGAATTACCTCCGCTGTTGCGCAAGCAGCGAGCCACGCGAATAAAATCGCTGCATCACCACGGCTCATATATCCGCCTCCGATTTAACCGCCTTTGACGAGCCAGCAATTCCGAGCGCTGCGCTTACGGAATTTCCGGCGGTCTGCCCGCGATCGCGGGCCGACCGCGCTCGTTGCACGGCTCGCTCACGCATCGCCACCTGTCTCGCATCATCGATCCAATCTGCCCGCAATTGCTCGGATTTCCGTCGCTGCAATGGTGTATGAGCCCTCCCAGGTGTTGTCGAACCATTAGCCCGCAACCATTCGGCATAGACCCGATCAGTAAGCGCGCTCATGACCACGCCCGCAGGAGAGGCGCCCACTCGATAGGGACGACACGTGAGAGAACCTCTCCAGCCTCACAGGCAGCAAGCCGGGACGCCCTACGGGCATCCCGGCTTGCTGCCTGCGCGGCTTTGGCCTTCTCGATACGCCGAGCCTTGCGATCCGCGATTTGCTCGGGAGTGAGAGGAGGGCGCTGCTGCTTGGGCATGCCGAAGAAGTCGACGGGCCGACGGTCAAGAGGCCTCATGCTCAACCTCCTCCTGCTTGACGCTGACACCGGTGCCAGGAACAAGCGAGACCCCACGCTCACGCGCGAGCCAGAACTCCAGGTCATCCACCGACTTCAGCAGACGACCGAGAACCCCCTCGGCCAACACCTCAAGATCAGAATCCGCATTGCAGCGCTTGAACACTTCCAGCAGTGCAAATGCCTGCGCCTGCGCCCCGGCTAATTCCTGCCGTGGGTCCGCAATAGAAATACACTCTTCAATAGCCATTTCGACTCTCCATCAGTTGAACTGGTTAGGCCCCTCGGAAGTGGTCGCAACACCCCGGGGGACCGACTTAATCACTCAGGTCGCTTGCGCGTCGACCAGTACTCCTTCTCGATCAACTCCATCTCTTCTTCACTGACATCCGCGCCGAACTCCCCAAGCCGGGCCTGCCAAGCTGGATCAGGATCAACGAAGGGCCACACAGCCGGATCAGGATCGAAGTAGCGCCAGTCCGACGGCTCATAGTCGGTGCTAACCGGCGCTAACCTCTTGCGCTTCGCACGCTTGACCGCCACGGGAGGAACATGGGCGGCAGGGGCCACAGCGAGGGCAGGAAGCGCCCCATCGCCCCGTGAGAGGTAAGCATCAAGGGCCACAGCGATAAGCGCGTTGAGACTGATGCCGAGACGCTTGCAGCGCTCCCGAGCCTCCGCATCAAGCTCGGCAGGGAGTCGTAGAGGGTAGGACATGGTGTCATTCCGTGATCAAAGTGATATCTACCAAAAAGATTATCTTGATATCTTTTTGACGTCAAGTTGACGTCGGAATGGCGCCTATCGGCGCCACCCCTGCAACTTGTTGATACTGAGACAAGCCCGCGCGCTGCGCGCGCAACGCCTACGGCGTGCGTCGCCAGCTTGCCCGCCTCAGCTATGCGGCGCTCCAGCTGGCAGTTCTCGCGATACAGCACGTTGAAGAGCCTTGCGCGACGAACGAGCCCAGCCCAGTACATGCCGTCGACGGGCTCGAACCCGAAGCCCTCAGGCGTCCAAAGCTTGCCGCTGTGCATGTGCCAGCCCGGCCAGCCAGGAAGCTCGAAACGGCTCATGATCCGAAGCAGCCGATAGGCAGCGTAAGGCACTGCAGTCTTGCCCGAGAACCACGCATAGACCGTACGCTCCGTGACCTGAAGAGTGCGCGCCACGTCCGGCACCTTCAAACCCGCGTTACGACACAGAACCCTGAAGCGATCCGCAATGAAAAGTCGCCGGCCAACGTCCTTTTTCGACGGTCGACCATCGGGCCTTTTTGAACACAATGTGTCTTATGTTAAATAAGGCGCGCGGGAGGCAACCAGGAGTTCTGCCCCATTGCCGGCAAGCTACCCTGTAGAGCCTAAGCGCCGTAGGCCGTCATGAAGACCCGAACAGCCTCTTGCAGAAGAGCCTTGTTTTCCCGGGTATCCGGCATCTCGAGCTTCAGCATTCCGCGGATGTGGCCGGAGCCCAGGAACATCGACAGGAACAGGTCCGCTGCCTGGAGCGGATTCCGCACCTTCAGCGTGCCCGCCGAACTGGCAAGAAGCAGATATGCAGCCAGCTCGTCCATCACACGCTCCGGCCCCTCCTTGTACAGCGCGCGACAGACCTCCGGTTGCGCCCCCGCGACGCCATAGACGGCGCGCAACGCACCCAGGGCGTCCCCGCGCGCCAGCGCGAGAAACCGCTCCCCAATCACCAGCAGCACCTTCTCCGGCTGGTTCGGGTCCAGCGCCCCGGCCCCGGGGAAGCCAGCCATCACGGCTACCGTCCTGTCGCGCACGACCGCCTCGAACAGCCCCTCCTTGGAGCCGAAGTTGCTGTACACGGTCATCTTGGAGACGCCCGCGTCGGCAGCGATGGCATCCACGCTGGCGCGCTCCAGACCATGCCGATCGAAGTGCGTCTGCGCCGCCTCCAGGATGCGCCGGCTGCGCTCAGGATCGCGCGGCCGCCCGCGTTGAGGCTTCGGAGCAGGAATTGGAGATCGGGTCATGGGCATATTTATTGGACTTGACAGTCTACTATATGTGTTCCACATTACTGTACTTGAAAGTCCAATAATAACCACCCCACACGGAACCCATCACCATGAATGACGTCATCATCATTGGCGGCAGCTTTGCCGGCCTCGCCGCGGCCCTGCAGCTCGGCCGTGCCCGCCGCAAGGTCACCGTTCTCGATACCGGCCTGCCGCGCAATCGCTTCGCCGGCCATTCGCATGGCCTGCTCGGCCATGATCACAAGCCACCGCTGGACATCCTCGCCGAGGCGCGGCAGCAGCTGGCGCGGTATCCCGCGATCAAGCTGGTCAATGCACGGGCCGACAACGTCTCCGGCGTCATCGACGATTTCTCCGTTCTCACTGCCGATGGCGAAAGCCTCGGAGCGCGCCGCGTGATCCTGAGCTACGGCGTCGCCGACCAGATGCCAGACGTCCCAGGCTTCGCCGAAAGCTGGGGCACGTCCATCGTGCCCTGCCCCTATTGCGACGGCTTCGAAGTCGCCGACCGGCACTGGGGCCACGTCTGGTCCGGCCCGCAGTCGCACAATCAGGCCAGGCTGTTCCGCGATTGGACCGACAAGTTGACCGTCTTCGCTGACGGTCGCGACATTGCGCCCGATATCCGGGCCGATCTGGCGAATCGCAACATCGCTGTTGTCGACGGCCGGATCATCGATATCGCCCATCACAAGGGCCGCATTGCCACAGTCAATCTCGATAGCGGCCGCAATGTCGCTGTCGACGTCCTGTTCGCCAGCCCGCGCAACAAGCCGTCCGCAAGCCTGCATGAAGCATTGGGCCTCGCCACGGTCGATACGCCCACCGGCATCGTGCTGAAGGTCGACGAGCGCCGCCAGACCAGCGTGCCCGGCATCTACGCCGCCGGCGACCTCGCCACGCCCTTCCTGCCCTCGGTCACCCAGGCATCGTCGCAGGGTGCGATGGCGGGCATCTTCGCCCAGCAATCGATGCTGGCTTGAACTCTTGAGGCGCTCGTCTGCGGAACGTGAACCTCACCCATGAAACGCCATGAAGGCGGCACCGGGCACTGCGTTCAACCTCAACGGAGGGTCTTGCCGGCCTTGATCCGACTTTCGAGGAAATCGAGGAACGCCCGGTGAACCGCGGTGCTGTGGCGTCTTTGCAGGTAGACGGCTGAAAGCCACATGTCACTGCGCACGAAATCCGACAGCGCGGGAACCAGCCGGCCGCTGTCGAGATAGGGCTTCAGCATGACCGTCGGCAAGTACAGCACGCCAGCGCCTTGCAGTGCGGCCTGGATGAGCGGGCTGGCCTCGGTGGCATCCAGCCGGCCACGCACCGCGATCTCCAACGGCTCGCCGTCGACCTGGAAGCGCCACTTGGACGATGGATTCAGGTGGGTACTGATCAACGCATCGTGGTTGGCGAGTTCGCTGGGGTGGGAGGGGACTCCTCTGCTTTTCCAGTACATCGGGGCCGCGCACACGGTCAACCCCATCAGAAGCAACTTGCGAACGATCAGGTTTTCGTTCGCGATCGGCCCAAAGCGCAACGCAATGTCGACCCCCTCCTCTGCCAGGTCGACAAGGCGATTGGTCAGCAAGAGACTGATGCTGGCATCGGGGTAGTGACCCAGGAAGGTGTTGAAGAGCGCCGGCAACTCGGTCTGGTCGATGCCGTGGGGCGCGGAAATGCGCAAACGGCCGCTCGGAGTCAACGCGCGATCCTGCAGTTCCGCACGGGTTGCTTCCACCAACTCCAGCATGGGCTTGCTCCGCTCGAGCAAGAGCACGCCGGCATCCGTGAGGCTGACGGCGTGGCTGTTCCTGTTCAGCAGTCGCACACCGAAGCGCCCCTCGAGCTTCGCGACGTACTTGCTCACGGTGGCTCTGGACAGTTCGAGGTGCTTCGCGGCGCGCGAGAAGCTGCCCGACACTGCGACTTCGTTGAAGGTTCGCAAGAGTTCCAAGCTGTCCAAGGCCTCTCCTTCCTTGCAAGACGGTGCCCGACACCGGCCAGGCCGGCTCCGGCGGGTCGATGTATCAGGCGAGACCGAGCTTTTTTCTCAAGCTCGCGTCGACCGGGCCCGCGGGCATGAAGCGGCGAAGCTTCGCCAGGACCGAGGCCTCGCCGGGCGGCGTGCAACGCATGCGCCAGGGGCCGAGCGCCGCTTCCACGATGGTGTTGGCCACGCCCTGCGGCGGCGGCGCGTTGTTGACGCTGTCGGCCACCGCGCGCTCGACCAGGCCGCGTTCGTGGTCGTAGTCCGTGATCGGCGCCTTGGCACGCGGCGCATTGATGTCGAGGTTGGTCCGGGTGAACGCCGGCTGCACCAGCGTCACGCGAACGCCGAACTGGCGCACCTCGTGGTCCAGCGACTCCGAGAGGCCCTCGAGCGCATGCTTGGCGGCCGCATACATGCCCATGTAGGGTGCCGGCATCACGCCGAACAGCGAGCTCACATTGACGATGCGCCCGCGATGCTGCTTGCGCATGGAGGGGAGCACGGCGCGCGTGACGCGCAGCACGCCGAAGACATTGGTGTCGAACAGCGCCGCGGCTTCTGCCGTCGCCGTCTCTTCGACCGCGCCGAGCATCATCATTCCCGCGTTGTTGACCAGCACATCGATGCGCAGGCCCTGCTCGATGATGGAGTCGATGCCGGCCTGCACCGACTCCTCCTCCCGGACGTCCATTTCGACGAACTCCACACCGGGCACCACGGGCGCCTTGCGCAGGTCGCGCACGGTGCCGAACACCCGGCAGCCGCGCGCGACGAAGATTTCCGCGGCAACGCGCCCGATGCCCGATGACGCGCCGGTCACGACGACAACCGATGAACTCGACATGATGTTTTCCTTCGATCTGAACAAGTGGTGAAAAGCGTTGTCAGTGCGCTGCGGCGTCGCCGGGCCTGATCCTGAACCAGATGGAGTACATCGCCGGCAGGAACACCAGCGTCAGGACCGTGCCCGCGAGGGTGCCGCCGATCAGCGTGTACGCGAGCGCCCCCCAGAACACGGAATGGGTCAGCGGGATGAACGCCAGGATCGCCGCCAGCGCGGTCAGGACCACCGGTCGCGCACGCTGCACGGTGGCCTCGACGACCGCGTGGAACGGATCGAGCCCGTCCTGCTGGTTGTGGTGGATCTGGCCGATCAGGATCAGCGTGTTGCGCATCAGGATGCCCGAGAGCGCCACGAGGCCGACCAGCGCATTGATGCCGAAGGGCTGCTGGAATGCAAGCAGCGTCGGCACCACGCCGATCAGCCCCAACGGGCTCGTCAGGAAGACCATGACCATCGCGGAGATCGAACGCACCTGGAAGATGATGATCAGCAGCGTGGCCGCCAGCATGATGGGGAACAGCGGCAGCATGGCCCTGGTCGCCTTGCCCGATTCCTCGATGGAGCCGGCCTCGTCGATACGGTAGCCGGGGGGCAGCTTGTCCATGACCGGGCGCAACTGAGCGGTGATGGCCGTCGACACATCGGGCGGCTGCAGGCCGTCGGCGATGTCGCCGTGCACGGTGATCGTCGGCACGCGGTCGCGCCGGCGCATGACGGGTTCCTCCATGCGCACCTCAACTTCGCCCACCTGCGACAACGGAATGCGTTGCCCGTTGGCACCCGACAGCGTGAAGTCGGCGATCCTCGACGCGTCGAGGCGACTGGCGCCGGCCGAGCGCGCCACCACCTGCACCGTGCGGATGTCCTCGCGCACGGCGGTGACGGGCACACCGCTCAGGAAGAACTGCAACTGCTGCGCCACCGCGCTGGAACTCAGCCCCACGGCCTGCAGGCGGTCCTGGTGCAGGGTGAAGTGCAGCGTGGGCGTGCGCGCACCCCAGTCGGTGTTGACCGTGCGCATCATCGGACTCGCATCCATCACCTGCTGTACCTGCGCCGCGATGTCGCGCAGCTTGTCGGGGTCCGGGCCCGTGACGCGGTAGGCGACGGGAAACGGCGAATACGGGCCGAACACCAATTGCGTGACGCGCACGCGCGCTTCGGAGGCCAGGCCGCCGGCGATGGCCTCTCGCAGCCGGTGCTTCAAGGCCTCGCGCTCTTCCTGGCTGTCGGTGCGCACCACGATCTTGGAGAACGACGGATCGGGCAGCTCGGGGCCCATCGCGAAGAAGAAGCGCGGCGCGCCCTGCCCGATATAGGACGTGACGATGTGGGCCTCCTTCTGTCCGGCCAACCACGCCTCCACCTTCGCCGTGGCCTCGCTGGTGCGAGTGATCGAGGTGCCATAGGGCATCTGCACCTCCACCAGGACTTCGGGCCGGTCCGAGATCGGGAAGAACTGTTTCTTGACAAGGCCCATGCCGAGGACCGCCGCCACCAGAAGGCCGACCACCGCACCGGCCACCGCCCATTTGCGTGCGATGACGCGGCCGAGCATCCCGCGCAGCCGGTTGTAGCGCGGCGTGCCGTAGATCGCGGTATGGCCGCCCTCGATCTTCTTGAAATCGGGCAGCAACTTGACACCGAGATAGGGCGTGAAGACCACCGCGACCACCCAGGACGCGATCAGCGCGATGCCGACGATCCAGAACATGTTGCTGGTGTATTCCCCTGCGCTTGATGGCGCGAAGCCGTTGGGCATGAAGCCGACGGCCGTGACCAGCGTGCCCGAAAGCATCGGCGCGGCCGTGTGGCTCCAGGCATAGGCGGAGGCGGCGACGCGGCTGTAGCCCTCCTCCATCTTCACCACCATCATCTCGATGGCGATGATCGCGTCGTCCACCAGCAGGCCCAGCGCGAGGATCAGGGAGCCGAGCGTGATGCGATCGAAGTCCTTGCCCGTAGCAGCCATCACCACGAAGACGATCGCCAGCGTCAGCGGCACTGCGGCGGCGACGACGAGGCCTGCGCGCCAGCCCATGCTCAGGAAGCTCACGAGCATGACCACCAGCAGCGCGGCGAAGAACTTGACCATGAACTCATCGACCGCGGCGCTGATGTTGACGGCCTGGTCCGTGACCTTGGTCAGGCTCATGCCCAGCGGCTGCTCGGCATTGATCGCTCCCACCTCGCGCTCCAGCGCCTTGCCCAGGTCGAGCCCGTTCCAGCCTTCCCGCATGACCACCCCCAGCAGCAGGGCCGGCTCGCCGCCGTTGCGGATCATGAAGCTCGCCGGGTCTTCATAGCCCCGCTTGACCTCGGCGATGTCCGACAGCTTCAGGGTGCGGCCTTGCGAGGTGACCGGCGTGTCGCGGATCTTGCGCAGCTCGTCGAACGGCCCGTCCAGGCGGATGAACACCTGGGGGCCCTTGGTTTCCACGGACCCCGCCGGCGTCAGGGCATTCTGGCCGTTGAGCGCCGCGAAGACGTCCTGCGCACTGACGCCCAGGGTCGCCAGGCGCTCGTGCGAGAACTCGACATAGATGCGCTCGGACTGCTCACCGGCGATGTTGACCTTCTTCACGCCCGGCACATGCAGCAGGCGCTGGCGCAGCGTCTCGGCGTCGCGCACCAGCAGGCGCTGCGCCTCGCCCTTCGCCTTGAGGGCGTACAGCGCGAAGGTGACGTCCGCGTACTCGTCGTTCAGCATCGGTCCGATCACGCCCACAGGCAGGTTGCCCGCCTCGTCGCCGACCTTCTTGCGGGCCTGGTAGAACTGCTCCTGCACCTGCGAAGGCGGTGTGCTGTCGAGCAGGGTCAGCGTCGTGAAGGCCAGGCCGGGCCGGGTGTAGGTCTCGGCGCGGTCGTAGTAGCGCAGTTCCTGCAGCCGCTTCTCGAGCTTCTCGGCAACCTGGTCCTGCATTTCCTGCGCGGTCGCGCCGGGCCACGCGGTGACGATGGTCATCACCTTGATGGTGAAGGCCGGGTCTTCCGCCCGGCCCAGCTTGAAGAACGAAACCAGGCCCGCCAGCGAGATCAGGCAGATCAGGAACAAGGTGACCGAGCGCTCGCGTACCGCGAGCGCCGAGAGGTTGAAGCGGCCTGCGCTCACGGGCGGACTCCGCGCGCCGCGACGGCGCCCGCCTGGTCGGCCACCCGTACCTGCTCGCCCTCGCGCAGCAGATGCGCCCCGAGCGCGACGATCCGGTCGCCCTGCTGGAGCGACCCGGTAACGCGCGCGCCATCGTCATCCATGCGTTCGACCACGACCGGCCGCCAGTTGACCCTGGCCGGCTCGCCACTGACGAGCCACACCCCCGGCCCCTTGCCGGCGTCGAAGAGCGCGCCGATAGGTACCTGCAGTCCTCCCGAAGCGGAGGGAAGGCCCTGAGGAATCCGGATGGTGACCGTCGCACCCAACGGCGCATCGGCGAGCTCGCCCTTGAGCACATAGCGCGCCTCGAAGGTGCGCGTCTGCCGGTCCGCGGCCTCCGAGAGCTGCCGCAGCGTGGTCGCCACGCTCACGCCCTCCCTGCCGAAGAGCGTGGCCTGCCCCACGGACCCGACCGCGGGGCGCAGGGTTTCCGGCAACTGGACCACGGCTTCGCGCGGGCCGGCGCGGGCCACACGGACCACCGTCTGACCAGCGCTCACTACCTGACCGGGCTCGGCCAGCGTTTCCATGACCACCCCGTCGCCGTCGGCCACGAGTTCGGCATAGCCGCTCGCATTGCGCGCGACATCCGCCTGGGCCTCGGCCGCGCTGACCTGGGCCTTGGCCGTGTCCGCGGCCGCCTTGACCTGGTCGTAGGCCGATGCCGAGATCGCACCGGTGCCGCGCAGATCGCGGTAGCGGGCCTCGTCCTGCGCTGCTTGCTGCAAGCGCGCCCGTGCCGCGGCGACTGCCTCCTGCTGCGCATGGGCCGCAAGCTTCAGGTCGATGGGGTCGATGCGCATGAGCACCTGGCCGCGCCTGACGCCCTGCCCTGTGTCCACCAGCCGCTGCAGGACCTTGCCCGAGACCCGGAAGCCCAGGTCGCTCTGGATCCGGGCGGCTACGGTGCCCGTGAACGCACGCGACGCGGCGCCGGCGCCTTCGACGACCGCGACGCGAACCTGCGGCGCCTGGGTTCGTGGGTCGGGCGGCGCCTTCTCGCCGCAGGCGACCAGCGCGAGCGGCAATGCACAGGTGACGATGGAGATAGCAAGGCGGCGCCAAGGCATGAGAGTCCCGGTATCGAAATGATCAGGACCCACATTCTGATACCTGTGACCAATTCAGTCAACAGTCACAGACAAATCGGCTTCACGGAGACAGGCTGCGCAGCACCAGGCTGGACAGTTGGGCGGGCGCTTCAGCCGTGTGGTCGAAGCTGTACTGCAGCAGCAGCGGATTGATGTAGGGGTGCATGACGAGGTAGATGGCCGAGACTGCCTCATCGATCGGCGTCTTGCGCTCGAACTCCCCCGTCTCCCGGCCTTCGCGCAGGATGTCCTGAAGCAATTGCCGGATGTGCGCTTCGTGCGCAAACGCCACCTGCCAGCGCTCGGTGGCGGCGAAGCTCGCGATTTCGTAGAGCTTGCGATCCTCGGAGAACAGACGAAGGCTCGCCTCGACCACCGACTTGAACATCCGGCGCAGCTTCTCCGCAGGACGATCTGCCCCCTCGACCGCAGCCCGTACCTCGGCGTGGATCTCGCTCAGGCAGTTTGCGCAGATCATTTCGCCGATGGCCTGCTTGGACTCGAAGAACTTGTAGATGTACGCCTTGGAAAATCCGATGGCTTTGGCGAGATCGGAAACGGTCGTCTTTTCATACCCGTACCGGCTGAAGTGCTCGGTCGCCGCGGCAACGATCTGGTCGCGCACGTCATGGTCGACCGGCCCGCGCGCCACGCCGGCAGAGGAGATTTCTTTGCTCATGCCTGACAGCTTACCGCGCGCCGAATGATTGAACAACGAGTGACCATTTTGATATATAGTCACAGCCCGATCGACGTTTCCTCTCCAGCTCAGGAAGAACACCATGCTCCAGCGCATCCTTGTTCCGCTCATTGCGACCGGCCTTCTTGCAGGTTGCGCGGTCGGCCCCGACTACGCACGGCCCGACATGGCGACGCCGCAGCAGTACCTGGGCCGGCAGGGCCTCGAGCAACGGACCGCCGCGGGCAGCGCCGATCTCCGCGCCTGGTGGACCGGCTTCGGCGATCCACAACTGGTTGGGTTCGTCACGCTCGCGCTTGCGCAGAACCTCGATCTCGCCCAGGCATCCGCGCGCGTCGCGCAGGCGCGTGCTGCGTTGGGCGCGGCGAATGCCGCCCTGCTGCCTTCGGGTAGCGTCAGCGCACAGGCAGCCCGGGCCTACCAGTCCGTTGAAACGCCGCTGGGACAGGTGCTGAACTCGAGGCCTGGCCTCGACCGCTACGGCAGCGCCTACGAAGCCAATCTGGGTGCGAGCTGGGAAGTGGATCTGTTCGGAGGCTTGCGCCGCGGACGCGAAGCGGCGCTCGCCGAATACCAGGCCTCGGAGGCCTCGGCCGCCGCCACGCGGTTGGCAGTGGCGGCCCAGACCGCCGATATCTACATCAGCATCCGCGGCCTTCAGACACGCCTCGGCGTGGCGCGCCGGCAGGTGCAGACGCAGCAGCAGCTGCTGTCCACGGTCAACCTTCTCTACGGCAAGGGGCTGGCCGCCGAACTCCAGGTGCGGCAGGCCGAAGGTGCTCTGGCCCAGGTCCAGGCCTCCGTCCCGGTACTGGAGGCGGGCCTGGACACAGCGATGAACGCGCTGGATGTGATGCTGGGCGCCTCGCCGGGCACGCACCGGGCCGAATTGGCCGAGGCCGGCGCCATTCCCGTCGCGCCGCAGCTCCATGACTCGGGCACACCGGGCGACCTGCTCAGGCGACGCCCCGACCTGATTGCAGCCGAGCGCCGTCTCGCCGCGTCGAATGCCCGCATCGGCGTGGCTGTCGCCGAGTACTACCCCAAGCTGTCCCTGAGCGGCATGCTGGGCAGCGCGACGTCCGTGGCGAGCGGCAATCTCTTCACCGGCGGCGCCAGCCAGGCGGCTGCAGTGCTGGGCCTGCGCTGGCGCCTCTTCGATTTCGGCCGCATCGACGCGCAGATCGATCTTGCCAAGGGCCAGGACGCCGAACTTCTCGGCGCATATCGGCTGGCCGTGCTGCGCGCCACGGAGGATGTCGAGAACGCACTCTCGGCCCTCGCCAAGCGCGAGGAGCAAGCCAGCACGCTGGCCCAAGGCGTGGACTCCCTGGGCCGCGCGCGCAGCGCTTCCTTTGCGGCCTACCAGCACGGTGTGGTGAGCCTGATCGAAGTACTGCAGGCCGACGACAGCCTGCTGCGCGCCTCCGATGCGAAAGCCCAGGCGCAGACCGAAGCGGCACGCGCCGCGGTCACGGCCTTCAAGGCACTGGGTGGCGGCTGGGAGCCCAGTGAGAGCCGCGCGGTCGCAAGTCGATAGCCGCACTTGGCCGGCCTCGTCTCATTCGCACGCGCCATGCGCTTGAAGCTGGCGAAATCGGTCCGCTAGACCTTCCTGGCCCAAGCGCTACACCAGCCTTTGGCGTTGACTTGCTTGCCGGCAAACAGTGCGCAGTTGCCTTGCGCATCCGTCGGCTTGGATTGCCAAAGCGCACAGCCGTTGCACAGCTGCGCGTTGTCATGCTTCGGGAACTTCTTCACGTCGGCCTTCGCCGAGTCGGCTACATAGCTCAAGGCCACGGCCTGCGGGTCTTTTTCATCGAGCCGAGCCTGTGCGAAAGAGCCGGTGGCGGTAACGGCCGCCCCCGTTGCGGCAAGCGTGAGCATGAAAGTTCTGCGGTTGGACTTCATCGTGAGTCTTTCGTTGTGTGCGAGATGGTTTCCAGGCCGTTCGGCGAAGAATTCCGTTCATTCAAACCCGCCAGCACGAGGACACCAGTTGCCAGCAGCGTTGCGATGCAGAACCCCAGGATTTGCAGAGTTGCGTTCAAGGTGATGTTCATGGGGCGACCTCGTGATGGTTTTTCGGGAACGGCCTGCGGTCATTCTTGAGCGGCCGGCTGCGCGCGGCTTTGCGCAGGATCAACTGCGCGAAAGCCGTGCGGCCCGGGTGCAACATCGACCGGCCCCACTTCGTAGAGCAGTTGCCCGTGGATGGCTGTCAGTGACAACGCCTGCGTCAGCACCGCGGCAAGGCTGGGCGCACAGAGCCGCGGCAACTGCTCGAAGGTGGCCCAGCGGAACGCGTCCATCTCGGGACGCCGCCGTCCATGGCGGTCGGTGTAGAAGCTGGAACACACGCAGCTCTTCGCCTCGAAGGGCCGCACCAGCGCCGCGAAGAGCCGGAGATCCTTGCCCTTGCGATAGGGGAAGAGCCCCAGTTCCCGCAGTTGCTCCGGTGACAGGCGGAGACCGCACTCCTCGGCCGCCTCGCGCGCAGCCGCTTGCGCGCCCTCCTCCTGCCCTTCGGCGGCGCCCTTGGGAATGTCCCAGTAGCGGCTGTCGCTCGCGTGGCACAGCAGCAACTGCCCTGCCATGTCAAACACCAGAACGCCGCAGCTGGTCGTCTTTTCCATCGTGAAAGCCTCAGGGCACAGGCGCGGCCGCCTCGCTTGCGTGCCGCGCCACCGGAGCGCGCGCGGCACTGCGCGGGAGGATCGGCACGTAGCTTCGAGCCGAGCCACGCACGACGAGCAGCGCAACCGTGTCGCTCTCCGCGATGGAGCGGATCACCGTGTCGAAGTCCGCCAGGCTGGCCACCTCCACGTCGTTGACCGCGATCAGCATGTCGCCGTATCGCAGCCCCGCCATCTGGACCGAACCGGAGACCGATTGCACATACAGCCCCGGGGACGGCAGGCTGATGCCCAGCACACCCTTGCGCTCGATGAGTTCGAGCCCGAAGCGCGTTTCCTGCTGCGCGGCGGCGCGCGTGGCCGTACGGGGCGAGGCATCGGGCGGGTTCTCGACCACGCCCACCTGCACCGTCAACGGCGTCTTGTGGCGCCAGATCTTCAGCGCGATCCGGCTGCCCGCGCGGGCAGCGGCCACGCGATTCTGTATGTCGGCGTAGCCCATCGCGGTGTCGCCTCCGGCGGCCAGCACCACGTCGCCGCTGCGAAGTCCCGCCTCCGCGGCCGGGCTGTCCGGGTCTACCCGCACGATCAACGCTCCCTGAGTGGAGGCAAGGCCGAAGGCCGGCGCCAGCTCGGCCGTCAGGGGCTGGGTGCGGGCGCCGATGTGCCCTCGCCTCACGTGCCCGGTCGCGCGGATTTCATCCGCGACACGCATCGCGGTATCGATGGGCAGGCTGAACGACATGCCGAAATATCCGCCGCCGGGCGAATAGATCATCGAGTTCATGCCCACCACCTCGCCCCGTTCGTCGAACAGCGGCCCGCCCGAGTTGCCTGGGTTGAGCGCCACGTCGCTCTGGATCAGCGGCACGCCGCTTCCTCCAGGCATGTAGCGCGGATTGGCGCTCACCACGCCGGCGGTCACGCTGCGCTCGAAGCCGAACGGCGCGCCCATGGCGGCAACGCGCTCGCCGGGGCACAGCTCGCTGCCGCGGCGCGGAACGACGACCGGCAGGCCTGAAGCCGCGACCTTCAGCAGCGCGACATCGCTGAGGCGGTCCACTCCTGCCACCTCGGCATCGAAGCGGCGCTGGTCGGCGGTGACGATGGAGATCGCCCGGGCGCCGGTCACCGCATGGGCGCTGGTCAGGATGTATCCGTCGCTGCCGATGATGAAGCCCGAGGCGAAGCCGCGCGCCCACGCCCGATCCCATGGCATGGAGGGGCGCACGTCGCCGATGGCGGGCCGGTCGCCGCTGCCTTCTGTGACCATGATGCTCACCACCGCGGGCGACTGCCGCGCGGCGGCGGCCGCGAAGTCGACGGCCTGCGATGCCGGCTGACTACGTTCCATGCAGGAGCGCGCCTGCGGCCAGGCGTTCGTTCCGCCCGCGAGCGCGAATGCGCCGAGGGCCAGTGCGGCCACGCCTTGCGCGAAGGCGGTGGTTTTCATCAGCGCACCAGCAGTACCGGCACCGTGCACGCGGCCAGGACCTTGTTGGCCACCGAGCCCAGCACCAGGTTCGTCAGGGCACCGTGGCCCCTCGAGCCCATGATCACCAGGTCGAACTTCCCCTTCTGCGCAAACGCGGCGATCTCCTCGGCAGGATGTCCGATGCGGTGTTCGAAGCGCGCCTCGATGCCGTTCCTGGCAAGCAGGCCGCGCACAGGTTCGAGCACCATCCGCGCATCGTCCTCGTAGTAGCCGTGCACGATCTCCGGTCCCGCGAAAGCCGCGGCGCGATGCGGCACGGGCAGTACCACGTGGAAGACGGTGAAGTCGTGGCCCGCGCCCGACCATTCCTTGTGCGCGGCCAGGTAGGACAGCATGCGGTCCGTGTAGTCGCTGCCGTCGACGGCAAGCAGGATTTTCATGATGGTTCCTTCAGCCGGGGAGCTTCCCCGATGCAAGGATGGTCGCCGCGCGCACCGCACCGGCCCTTGATGCAGCGCAAGGCATCGGGCCCGCCCTCTGCCTACATTGGGTTTCCATGAACGCAGCAGAGGCAAGCATGAACAACGTCCTGGTGATCGTCTATTCCTACACGGGCACTTCCCGCCGCGTCGCGGAGCTGCTGTGCAGCCAGCAGAACTGGCAGCTCGCGAACATCACCGAGACGCGGCCTCGCGCGGGCGGCCTGGGCAGCCTGCGCTGCGTGATCGACTCCCTGCTGCGCCGCGAGCCCGCCATCCGCTACGACGGCCCGCCGCCGGGCGACTTCGACGCCGTGGTGCTGGTGTCGCCGATCTGGATGCTGCAGCTCGCCGGCCCCATGCGCAGCTTCGTGGCACGCCAGCGCGCCCGGCTTCCCGATGTCGCCGTGCTCTCGGTGATGGGCGGACAGGGAGCGCCGAACGCGGCCGCCGAGATCGCAAGGATTCTCGGCCGCGCGCCGATCCTGAGTTCCTCGGTCACGATGCGCGAGGTGGACGACGGCAGCTGCGCGGCGCGGCTGCAGGCCTTCGGCAACGCCGTGCGCGAAGCGGAGGGCCCACAGGCCGTGGTGCGTCCCGTGACGCTGTCGCCGCAATCGAGCTGAAGCCCTCTTGGCCGGGCGGCGCACGCTGCCGGCAACTCAGAGCGCCGGCCCCAGCCCGATGGGAGCTGGAACGATGTTGACGATGCGTGTGAAGAGCGCGTTGTATTCGAGATCGGGCACGTGCCCTGTCATCGGGTCGCGGTTCTGCGAGAAGGCGTCGTCCAGGTCGCGCCAGTCGTCCTCGGTCAGCACCCGCTCGGCCAGGGGCAGGATCTCTCGCTCCTCCAGCGCCATGTGGTCGAGATAGAAATCGACGTACTCGCCGACGGTTCTTTCGAACTCCTCGCGCCGTGGCTCGCCGAGCATCTCGAAGGCCAGCAGCGCGTGCTCCACGTTGCGGATCCGGCGTTCGCCCTTGGCATGGTCGCTGTCGAGCCTGTCCAGCAGCTCGCGCGAGATTGGCGTGCGGGCGCGCAGCTTGGGAAACAGCAGCTCCGTCTCCTTGCGGTGGTGGCGCTTCTCGGGAAACTCGTCCACGTAGAAGAGCATGGCCCTGAGCGTCGCGAAGTCGGGCAGCGTGCCCTTCTTGCGGTGCTGCTCGAGCAGCATGACGATGGACCGGAGCATGGCGGCGAGCGCGGCGTGCTCCTGGCGGATGATGCGGACAGAGGCGTGGGGCATGAGAGTCTTCCTGTGCATGCCCCTAGGGTCGCGCTTTCTTCGCTCGCGGGCTTGTTCCAGATCAAGGCCGCTCCTGCCGGGGAGCTGCGCGTTTGATCGATATCAAGCCGTGCGAGGCGCCCGTCCGGATACTGGACCGACTCTTTCAACCCTCCGGAGTCTTGCCATGTACCAGCGAATTCTTGTTCCCGTCGACGGCAGTTCCACTGCCAGCCGCGGCCTGGTGGAAGCCACTCATCTCGCGAAGCTCACGGGCGCACGCCTGCGGCTGGCGCACGTCATCGACGAACTGTCGTTCGCGCTGTCGATGGACGCCTACGCTGGCTATGCCGGCAGCTGGCTGGAAGAACTGCGCGGCAATGCGCGCAAGCTGCTCGAGGACGGCCGTGCCATGGCGGCCCAGGAGGGCGTCGAAACCGACGTCGTGCTGCTCGACAGCTTCAGGGGCACCGTCCACGACCAGGTCATCGCCGAGGCGCAGTCCTGGAAGGCCGACCTGATCGTGATCGGCACGCACGGCCGCCGTGGAATCGGCCGCTGGGTGATGGGCAGCAGCGCCGAACACATCCTGCGCATGTCACCCG
>Ga0102595_100458_pt1 | contig 28490 bp, 27 predicted proteins | sample Araplaol_mTSA_r2_2_FD_76864 | JGI IMG/M metagenome (GOLD analysis project Ga0102595, IMG submission 76864) | Arabidopsis root microbial communities from North Carolina, USA - plate scrape MF_Col_mTSA_r2 (SPADES assembly) (version 2) | ecosystem: Host-associated > Plants > Roots > Endosphere...
TCAAGGGAACTTGTGTTTGGCGCAACCCTAGTCTATAATAGCGCCACTTCGGGAGGTTAGCTCAGGGGTAGAGCACTGCATTCACACTGCAGGGGTCGCAAGTTCGAAACTTGCACTTCCCACCAAATATTCGGTTATATCAAAGGCTTACGCATCCATGTCGTAGGCCTTTTTTATTTGCTATCGAAGTCGGATATCGGCCGTCTCAATGCCTGGAAGGACGGACGGGCCGATCCGACCATCAGCCCGTCCGGTTTTCATCCACGCAGCGTCAACAACAGTTCATCCAGGCGCTCGAGCGTGGACGTCATGCCTTCTTTCATACCCATATCGATGACTTTCTGGACGTCTTCCGGCGAGTTGTAATGCACGACAGTGGTGACCAGCGTGTGTTCCCTCAGGTCCGAAAACGTCACGTCCCAGCGCGAACGTGGCATGTCTGGGTTGACGACCCCAGTTTCATCGGTGAAGCCATCCAGCGTCGCATAGCTGTCGATCGGCCGGATGGCCAGGTAATCGACGCGGCTCCAATAGGCTTGCCCATCTGGTGTAACCATGGCGTAGTGCCAGTAGCCGCCTTCCTTGAATTCCATATGTTTGGTCTTGGTGCTCAGGGGTTTGGGCGCAAACCAACGGTCGAGCAATGCGCTCTGCGTATGGCAATCCCAGACCAGCTGGCGTGGGCCAGCAAATTCCCGCGTCACAGTGAGGGTGCTGTTTTCCTTGTCGACCACAAAATCAAACTGAAGCTTAGCTACCATTGACGTCTCCTTGCAGTTGTTCCAAAAGTTTGTCCAGATTCTCGTATCGGTTGCTCCAGAGCGCGCGTTGCTCCTCGAACCAGCGCTCGGCTGCGGCGAGCTTGTCCTGCTCGAGCGTACAGGTCCGCACCCGCCCGCTCTTGCTGCTACTTACCAGACCAGACTCTTCCAGCACGCGCATGTGCTTCATGAACGACGGCAATGCCATGTCGAAGGGTTTCGACAAGTCACTGACGGTGGCGGGGCCCGCGCCTAGCCGCTGTACTACGGCCCTGCGAGTTGGGTCCGACAAAGCGTGGAAGATGGCGTCCAGCGCAACACGATAGTTATCCATGTGGCTAACTATACGCGCAAAAAAAATGGAATGCAAGCGGCGCCGAGCCTGAGCCGGCGCAAGCTTGTCACGCCTGCGAAATGAACCTGGGCTGGCCGGCACTATGTCCGTTTCCGCACGGAGCGGCTTTATGCTGAGTCGTATGCTCAGGCTATGAAGATGACAGCCAATACCGCAGCAGTCCCGGAAGACCAGGCAGCACCTGCAAAACGGCGCAGGGTGCCGCCATTGTCGCTCGCGGCATGGAAACAGTTCATCAGCGTTGCAAAGCCCTACTGGCTGGAAAATGAAAAGAAGACGGCCTGGGGCTTGCTGCTGCTGTTGATCGTACTGATGCTGGCGGAGACCCAGCTTGCCGTGATGTTGAACAATCAGTCCGGTGAGATGACTTCGGCGCTGGCCGGGCGCAATGGCGACCGCTTCTGGACATCGGTGCGTGCCTGCCTGCTCATCCTGGCGTTTGCAGTGCCAATCTATGCGTTCTACTACTACATGCGGGACATGTTCGCCAACCAGTGGCGGCGCTGGCTCACCGGGCGCTTTCTCGACGGTTATCTCAAGGGACGTAAATACTACGAGCTGACTTCGGAAGGCGAGATCGACAACCCGGACCAGCGCATCAGCGAAGACATCAACACCTTCACCGGTCGTTCGATCCACTTCCTGCTGATCTTCCTCGGTTCGATCATGCAGCTGGTGGCCTTTAGCACGGTGCTCTGGTCGATATCCCACTTGCTGGTTGGCGTCCTTGCCCTGTATGCATTGGCGGGGACTGTTGTTGCCCTCTACGTTTTTGGCAATCCACTGATCCGGCTCAATTTCTGGCAACTGCGGCGTGAGGCAGATTTTCGCTTCGGCCTGATGCGCTTGCGCGAGAACGCCGAATCGATCGCCTTTTACCGGGGCGAAGCACAGGAGCGGGCCTACATCGACAGCAAGTTCGACAAGGTGTTCCACAACTACAGCAGGCTCATAAAAAAACAGCGAACATTGAATTTGTTCCAGCGTACGTTCAGTCAACTCACCCTGGTGCTGCCTGGGGTGATCCTTGCAGACGGTGTGCTGTCGGGCGAGCTGGAAGTGGGGAGGGCAATACAGGCAGCCGGGGCTTTTACTGCGGTGCTGGGCGCAGTGGGCGTGATCGTCGATAATTTCGAGAGCCTGAGCCGTTTTGTGGCGGGCACCGAGCGCTTGCAGACCTTGTCGAGGCTCGTGGTGCCTGCTGGCGACGCTGCAGCCGGGAAGACGCGCAGCAGGATCAAGATGCGGCTCGGCAAGCAGATCGCAGTTGATGCCTTGACCGTGTGTCCACCGCAGTCCGAACGGGTGCTTGTAAAGGACTTGTCCTTTGTGCTGGAGCCGGGCGATGCGCTACTGATCACAGGCGACAGTGGATGCGGCAAAAGTTCGCTCTTGCGCGCCATTGCTGGCCTGTGGGACAACGGTTGCGGCTTGATCCACCACCCGCCAATGGCAGACATGTTTTTCCTGCCCCAGCAGCCTTACCTGCAGCATGGCACGCTGCGCAGCCAGCTTATCTACCCCAGTGTGCAGACAAGCCTCAGCGACGAACAATTGCATGAGATCCTGGAGCAAGTGCACCTGCCGCATCTTGCTGAGCGATTCGGCGGGCTGGATGCGGTACAGGACTGGGAAAAGCTGCTGTCGGTTGGCGAGCAGCAGCGGCTCGCCTTTGGCCGCGTGCTGGTGCATAAGCCAAGCATTGTGATCCTCGACGAAGCGACCAGTGCGCTTGACAGCAGCAATGAAGCAGCGCTTTACAAGAGCTTACGAGAATGCGGCGCTACCTTGATCAGCATCGCCCACCGTGCAGCCGTCCGGCGCCATCATACGCATGTGCTGCGATTGAAGGGGGATGGCGGATGGGAGCTGCGTGAAGTCGCTCATGCGCTGTCGACGTCCCCGGGAACCTGATGAATGCGGGTAATCTGGAAGTTGTACTGCTCGGCAGCCACTGGAGAGTCGCTCCTGCTTGATTGTTGTTGCCGCAAATGATCACTGACCAGCATGGCTGCGCCTTGTTCCGTCAGCACGCCTGCCGCCTCTGCCTCTATCTGATGCTCAGACCGGTCGGCATTCCGGTAGGAAATAACCCAAGTTGACACCTGCTTCTCTTTCAATCGCACTGGTAAGGGAATCACGTATCTTATCAAAGTCGAACGCCATCTAGCGCCCGATTGATGAGAGGCCACTGTTAAATTTCCTAACTGCAAAGTTTGATGTCGTAAAATTTAACACATGCAGCAGGGCGATTTCGACTAACTCAGCGTAATCAAGTACTTACAAAGTAGGCATAGTTGATGCTTCGTTCAGGTTGTAGTTTCTTCAACCTAACTATGGAGCGCGATATGAAAGCTAATACGCTGTTCAAGTCTTGCCTGCTGGCCTGCTCCGTTCTGGCGGGTTCTCAAGCGGTAGCCGGTCCCGGCACAGTAAACAGTATTGAATTTAGCTTCATGAACTACAGCAGCACCGCGTCACAGTCATTCAGCAGTTTGCCGTTGGCGAGCTTCGACCACACTCCAGCTCCGTCTATTTCGCCGATTTCCACTCCGACCCCACAGGAAATTCACCCGGTCGTGGAGGTGTACCTGCCTTCGACGCCGGTCCAAACCAGCGCACCTGTAGTCATTCCGGCGGCAGACTTGCCGCAGGCGCCGGCAGCCATCCCTGAGCCAGGGACCGTTGCCTTGCTGGGCTTGGGTTGTGCTTTGCTTTTCCTGCGCCGTCGGGAGAAATCCCATGCTTAATTCGCGCAGTTTTCCAGCGCTTGTACTGACCTTGTTGCTGGCAGCATGCGGTGGCGGAGGGGGCGGATCGGGAGGCGCGCCGGTTGTGTCACCCGCTCCGTCCCCAGGCACTCCGACACCGCCGTCGCCTTTGGAAGGCAACATCGTCACCTCAGTCCCAGCGCCAACTTACGCGGCAGGCAGCGGCAACCTGAGTATCTTCAACGCCATCAATGCCTTGCGCAGCAAGATCGGCTCAGGGCTGTTGGCCCAGAGCCTGTTGCTGGACAAGTCTGCGGGTGCGCACTGGAGTTACATCAACCAGAACGGCATCGGCGAACTGCATGGCGAAACGGCCGGCAAGCCTGGGTACACGGGCGTCCGTGCCGCCGACCGGATTGCTGCGGCAGGCTATACCGCTTCGGTCTCGGGTGAGGCAATCTACAGCACAGTCGGTACCGACAAGTACATGACCTGTGTTGCGGAGTGGGCCAATTCCGTTTATCACGCGGCCCTGCTGTTTGCCAGCACGATCGATATCGGTATCGCGGCAAACAATTTCACACCGGCGGAAGGCGCCTCAACCCTCTGCGTAGTGGACGTCGCCACGAGCAGCACGCAATCGGCGCAATTGCCGGGCGCGGGCAGTATCCGCGCCTATCCTTACGCGAACCAGGCGGACGTGCCTTTTGTGTTCTTCAACCGCACTGAGACGCCAACGCCTGTGCCGGACCTGGTCGAAGCAGGCACCCCTGTCACGGTGAGCTTCGAAACCAGGGGCATGGCTTTGACCGCGCCGATTGCGATCAGCCAGTTCAGCCTGACGCCTGCCGGCGGTACTGCTGTGGACGCGCGCATCCTGGTGAATAAAGGAGGCAAGCTTGGCCCGGTCATCGCGACGAATGGCCCCGCCTTGACCGACGATGGAAATATGCAAGGCTTCACCGCAACGCTGGTGCCGGTCTCAAGACTCAAGCCAGCGACCACATACAACGTGGCGCTGCTTGCTGTCGTGGATGGCAAAACCATCGCCAAGTCCTGGTCGTTCACCACCGCCGCACAGTAATACCGGCAGCAACGGGTCAGCAATCCTGGCGGAACGCTGGCCCTTTTCATTTACTTCGGACGCGGAGGCTGCACGCCTTGATCGGGACGTGGCAGGGCGCCAGTCCGCAGCAATCGCACGGCATGCGCAACGGCGCGCGCGACGTTGCGCACTTCTTCCTGGAAGGCTTCGTCCTTGTCCATCACATCGTGGCTGGTTGCATAGGGCTCGTAATAGCCAAGGTAGCGGTCAAGCCGGGACTGGGTTCCGGCATCGGTCAACCCCATCCAGTCCAGCCAGTCGGACAGGTTGCGCCGCAGGCTTTCGGCGCCGGCGACGTCGCCGTGCACCACCAAGCCATAGGCGCGCCCGGCCAGGTGTTTGGGGTAGGGCCAGCCTGCAAGCTCCAGTGCTTTGGCTTCTTCGGGCTTCTTGCCATGCGTGCTGCTTGGATCCGGATTGCCGCCATCTGCACACACCAGGCGGTCGATCATCAGCTTCAATACGGACGGTGCCTGGTACCAGTAAACCGGCGTAAAGATGATGATGCCGTGTGCGGAGACCCACTGCTCGTAGATATCGTTCATCCAGTCGTCCACCTGGCCAAGGCTGTGGTTGGGGTAGCAGCTGCATGGCCAATGGCACAGCGGCATGGCGGTGGAAACACAGCCTTTGCACGGGTGGATGCGCAACTGATATTCGGAGGTCAGGCGGCTCAGGTCAAGGATGTCGACGCTGATGCCATCAGCGGCCAGTGTGGCCTCAGCCAGTTTCAGCATGCGCCACGTCTTTGAAATTTCGCCGGGGCAGCTGCCGTCATTGCGGGCTGCACCGCAGACCAGCAGGACTCGGGAAGGCGTGGCAGGATTTTTCTGGCGCTCCTCCGCCACCCTCAAGCGGGCGGCGGCGGCCTTCCACTCGAGCGACAGCTCGTAGCCTGGATCGGCAAATCCCGGCCCGGCTGGCTCGGTCACGGGAGCCTTGCGGCTGTCACTGAAGTTCTGCCATGCGACCTCCTCGAGCTTCGCCACTTCCTCGCGCAGCTTGTCAAAACGCGGGTCGGCAAAGGTGCGCATAAAGCGCAGCTGGAACTCGCTACGTTGCAGCTTGGCAGGGGCCTGGCCTTTGCGGACATCTGTCATGGATTCCTCCGTGCTGGAGAAAATGTGCCATGGTCGTCCTGGCGAGTCAGTACGACAGCGAACAGAAACTTGACCTGGATTAAGGATGCCCCCGACGACTGAAGGCTATGATCGCGGCATGGCAAAGAAGTTTCCGATCATCCCCTTGCATCCCGAGCGGGTCTGCTGGGGTTGCGACAAGTACTGTCCTGCTGACAGCCTGGCGTGCGGCAACGGTTCGGAACGAACCCAGCACCCATCTGAGCTGTTTGGGCCGGACTGGATGGGGTTGGAATCTCCGCTCCTGGAACCCCAGCCGGACGCTGGAACGCCGGCCGGCGCGCAGCACGTCCGCTCTTAATTGCCTCCCGTCTTGTATGAATATGAGACCGTGAACCTGCGCTGCGTCCCCGGTGGGAAGACGTTCGTATGCTGTAACGTCCGGGCAACCGCTTCGTCGTAAGCCTGGTCGCGTGAGGCGGAGATTCGCTTCACGTTGATGACTTTCCCCGTCTCGTCCAATTCGACGTCGAAACTCGCCTTCAATACTCCCGACACTTTGCCTGGGTCGGGAATGTAGAAGATTTGCCTCTGCACTGCCTCCAGCTGCGCATCGGTGGGCGGGGTTTCTTTTTGCGTGAGCAAACCCTTTTCCTCGGCAGCTTTGATTTCGTCTTGTATCGCTTGGTTGACCGCCGTGTGGTATGCGGACTGCGGGGCTTGGCTTGGCGCCATCGGATAGCTCGGGGAATTGCTGCTCATGAGTGCTGCGCAGCCTTTCACCAGCAGGAAGATCATGAAAGTGATCTGCCAGCCTGACCAGGTCCACCCTTGCTTGCTGCTGCTCTGCACTGGCGCTTCAGCAAGCGGGACCGGGCTGCCCGCGCCATTGCGCTCGATCTCGGTTTGCGCTGCCTGGTGCCACTTCTGCAGGATCTCGCGATCGATAATGATGGAGAACCAGTGATAGAAACGCTCTGTCAGCTGATGGAACAGGACCAGGTCGTTCCTTGACGCGCCGCGCTCAGGATTTGGCGTGTTGCGGACGGCGTGGATCAACTGCCGGACGGTGTCCATGGCGTGGGCCGGCATCGATTCATACAGCTTCCACTGGTCGATGGCGCGGTCTACCATGGCGCCGGCCTCGCCAAACTGCTGGATGCGGCGACTGTCGCGCGCCCAATCCAGGACTTCGCTGGCCACCACGAGCAGGGTTTCGTGTCCCGGCTTCCAGCCTGCGGCGAGCAGGTGGACGATGCGTGCCTCGAAGATCGTGCGCGCCGTGAGGTTGAGCAGGGTTTCGTGCTCAAGCGATGCCTGGAGTATCTCGCGCCAGCGAGACTGGTGGCGGCTCTCGTTCTTCAACACCAGTGACTCTGCGCTGGTTTGGAACTGGGTAAAGGCCACGTCCGCGAGATGGTATGGATCGTCAGGCGCGGTCTCCGGGGCAGCCGGGGCAAGCAATGAAGCAGGTTCGCTGACGGGCTCCGGCGCAGCGGTGGACAGTGAGGGAGCGGGTTCAGTGCCGGATTCGGAAGCCGGCTCTGGGGCTGCAGGTACCAGCGCTGGAGCAGGTTCGGGCTCGGCGGCTGCCATGACGCTGGCAAGAACCGCTTCCTGGCGCGCGAATTCCTGGTGTGCGTGCCATTGAAGCGCTACATCATAGGCTTGGCGAAGTTCCTGGAAGCCCTCTGGATCGGACTCCTGGTCGATCTTCTTCAGTTCACGCGCATAGGCGCGGCGTATGTCCTTTGCGCCAGCCTCGGTATCGAGGCCAAGCCGGACGAGGAAGGGGTAGGTGTCACGCATTTCCGATGACTCTCATGACGTTATACGACATCCACAGCAGCACGATGACGAGCAGCACCAAGGTCCGGGTTATTTCCCAGCCCCGTGACGGTTCTGCGTGATTGCCGATTCGCGGCCACGAGACGTCGGGCGCGACACCGAGCGGCTGTGCCAATTCGCGCCACCGCTGCAGCATCCGCATATCGACTACCAGCGGCGTGAGATTGGCGTAGAAATTTGCAAGATGCTCAAAATAGCCGTGGTCGCGGCGCAGGCGACCCGGCTCCGGTTCGTGCGTTTGCCGCAGGTCGCGTATCACCCGAACCAATGGCGCCCGGAGTGTTTCAGGCTGGTGATGCAGTACCCATCGCTCGAACCATGCTTCTGCAAGTTGGGCGTTTGGCCAGCTGCCTTGATCCGCCCAGCCAAAATGGTCCGTGGCGGCAAGCAGGAGCGCTTCGTGGCCTGGCTTCCATCCCTGGAGCAGTAACTGGCAGATGGCGGCCTCAAGGTTCCGGCCGGCATCGATGTTGATTGGTTGCTGCTCGGCCAGTTGCTCTCGCAAGTCGTCGACCCAGATCGTTTCGTCTGCAATGCGGCGGCCAGACGAAATCACGGTGACCGCCGCGACGATCCACTCAAAGGCCTCCCGCGCTTCGTCCTCGGCAACTGATGCCGGAGCCTCGGCCAATCCGACAGACTGAGAGCGGATGGCAAGTTCGTAAGCATTGCGCAATGCCTGGAATACTGATAGTTGGGTCTCCTGGTCAATCCTCTTGAGCGCGCGTGCATAGGCGCGGCGCACGTCCTTGACGCTTGCGCTCGCATCGAGCCCGAGATGGGACAGGGCCTTGGAAGTGTCCAGCATCTACCGCTTACGAATCCAGGTTCAGGAAGCTCTGGTGCTCGAAATATTCAAGCGCTTCATTGAAAGTGCGGGCTGCATCACGCGAGATGCGCGTATCCTGGGCCTCCAGCGCGCGCTCGAACTGCATGATCTGGCGCCCCAGATGCTCGCGGGCCTCGCCGCGCAGTTGCTGGTACAGGCGTTCGCCACGGGCGAGCAAGGTACGGAATTCGATACGGTCGCGCGGATGGATCTTCAGCTCGGACAGCGCTGCGAAGCGTTCCTTGATCTCCTCCGGGCTCAGCATTCCGGGATTTCCCTCGATGACCAGCGTGTGGGTCTGCTTGGTCAAGAGCACCGTCGCTTCCACTTGCAGCAAGCCGTTGGCGTCGTAAGTGAAGCGCACGTCCACGCCGTTGTTCTGGCCCTTTACCTGCGAAATTGGCACCTCGATGGTTCCAAGTTCGATATTGTCGCGGGCCATGCGCGCTTCACCCTGGAAGACATTGATGCGCAGGGCCGTCTGCCGGTCGCTGGTCGGCTGGTAGTTCTTTACCTTGCTGACAGGGACCACCGTGTTGCGTTCAATGACCGGGTCAAAGTGGCCGTGCGAGTATTGGTCGCCGCTCAGGTGCATCGATACTTCGACGCCCAGCGAGTAAGGCGCGACGTCCGTCATCACCACTTCGTCCAGTGCGGCATCGTTCATTTTCAGGCCGGCTTGCACGGCGGCGCCCAGCGCCACCACCTCGTCCGGATTGAGGTCGCAGGAAGGGAAGCGGCCAAACATGCGCGCCACCATGCGCCGTACGATCGGCATGCGCGTGGCGCCACCGGCCAGGACGATGCTATCCAGGCTGGCAGTCGGCAGGTTGGCGTCGCGCAGCGCACGTTCAACCGGCGAACGGAGGCGGGCCAGCAAGGGCGCGGTAATGCGCTCAAGGGCAGCTTCATCGAGCGGCATGGAGTAGGTGATGCCGCCATGGTTGATCTGCAGCAGTGCTTCCGGCGCTTCGGTGAGCTTGCGCTTGGCCTGTTCGGCTTGCGCGACCAGGCTTTGCATGAAGCGGCCGTCCTGTTTCCGCTCGACCGGGATGGAGGCTTGCTTGAAGAATTCTTCGATCAACAGGTTGACGAAGTCTTCTCCGCCGAGGAAGTTGTCGCCGGCCGAGGCCCGCACTTCCATCACGCCCTCAAACAGGTCGAGTACCGAAACGTCGAAGGTACCGCCGCCCAGGTCGAACACGAGGAACTGGGTTTCCTTGCCCCGCTGGTGAATGCCGTAGGCGAGGGCGGCGGCCGTCGGTTCGTTGAGCAGGCGTTCAACCTTCAGGCCTGCCAACTGGCCAGCCGCGCGGGTCGCCTTGCGCTGTGCATCGGAGAAGTAGGCGGGAACGGTGATGATCGCTTCGGTGATCGGCTGGCCGAGCGCAGCTTCTGCATCTTCCTTCAGCGCGCGCAAGATCAGCGCCGACAGCTCCTCGGCGCGGAAGTTGCGGCCGCCCAGCGTAAACAGCTTATTGCTGCCCATGTGGCGCTTGAAGACCGCTGCGCTGCTGGTGGGATGCGTCTGCAGGCGCTCGCGCGCCGCCTTGCCGATCAGGATTGTGCCGTCTTCGTCAACGCTGACGCAGGACGGGGTGAGGAATTCCCCAAGGCTATTGGGGATCAACCGGGGCTCACCATTGTGCCAGACGGCGATGAGGCTATTGGTTGTGCCGAGGTCGATGCCGACAATCATTTGCTGCTCCGATGTAAATTTCACAAAAGAGTAGCCTAGCATTTATTTCCAGCCGAGAAAAGCCGTTGTATTTCATGAAATTGCTTCAGAGCCATAGAGTTATCATGAAAGCGACACTTCACCCGATTGCCAGAATCTGTGGCAAGCCGCCTGATCGAGGTTTAACATATTTGATGCACTAAAGAGAAAGGAGGAAATCATGGCTAATCTCAGGCGTTACGATCCATTGACGGACCTGGCCCGTTTCGATCCCTTCCGCAATTTTGAGGACCTGTTCCGCGACTTCCGGATGGCAAACATTACGCGCGAAGGCGAGGGTCAGCAGCCGATTCGTATCGACGTGCATGAAAACGAGTCGTCGTACACCGTTCGTGCCGATGTGCCTGGCGTCAACAAGGACGACATCAAGGTCGACATTTCCGGCAACCGCGTGACGATTTCCGCCGAAACCAAGCGGGTTGAGGAGGAAAAACAGGGTGGCACTGTAGTGCGGAGCGAACGCTACTTCGGCGAGCAGTATCGCAGCTTTACCCTCGAACACGATATCGATGACACCAAGGCCAGCGCCAAGTGCGAAGGCGGCGTGCTGGAGCTGACGTTGCCGAAAAAAGCAAAGCAGGGTAGCCGCAAGCTGCAAATTCACTAAACCCTGACCGGTAGAGTCAGGATGAAGCTGGTGCCCTCTCCGAGGGCACTTTTTACGTCTATCCGTCCACCGAGCAAGCCATACACGATGTTGTAGACGATATTGAGTCCCAGTCCGGAGCCGCCGCGCCCAAGCTTGGTGGTGAAGAATGGGTCGTAGATCTTGCCCATGTTCTCGGGCGCGATGCCAATGCCGTTGTCGCGTACAGCGATCGCCACCGAATCAGTGCCGATGGTCTCGGCCGAAATCACGATTTCACCGTGTTCGCGGCCCTCGAAGGCGTGGATCAGGCCATTGTTGACGAGGTTGATCAGTACCTGGCCGAATGGCCCAGGATAGCTCGCCATTACGATCCCGTGCGCTATGTTGTGACTGACGCGGATACCGGATTTCTTGAACGTCGGCATTAGTACCATCAGGATTTCCGATACCAGCTCGTGCAAATGGAATTCACGGCTTTGCGAGGTCGCCCTGTCGACAGCCACCTGCTTGAAGCTGGACACCAGGTCCACCGCACGGTGCAGGTTGCGCAGCACGATCTGGCTGCCGTTGCTGACGTCGCCGATATAGGCGGTGAGGGCAGATCTCCGGACGCCGGCATCCACCGCGGCGGCGAAGGCTGTGGTTTGGTCCAGCAAGGTGCTGATCGCCAGCAGGCTGTTGCCGATCGGCGTGTTCAATTCGTGCGCGACTCCGGCGACCAGCGACCCCAGCGCCGCCAGTTTTTCGCTGCGCACCAGTTCTTCCTGCGCGCGTTGCAGGGTCCCGAGGGAATCGGCCAACTCGCGGTTGGCGTCGGCGATCTGGCGGGTACGTACGTTGACCAGGTCTTCCAGTTCCAGTTCGCTGCGTTTGCGGTCAGTGATGTCGGTGGAGACCCCGCCCAGCGCCCAGATATGTCCGAACTCATCGATCAGGGGGAACTTTTCCGAGATATAGGTGCGTGGACCGCCTACCGTGCCGCCCGAGGTTTCTTCATAGCTGGTGGCGCGGCCGCTGGCCAGCACGGCGCGGTCGGCCTTGCGGATGGAATGCGCCATTTCGCGGCTGAACAGGACTTCATCGGTGTTCCCCAGCGGCTCGGGCGAGCCAGGCGGCAGCAGCATGCGGAAGCTGTGGTTCACCATCAGGTAGCGGCCATCGAGGTCTTTCACATAGATGACCGCCGACGACTTTTCGACGATATTGGTGAGCAAGGCCTGGCTGCGGCGCAGGGCCGCATCGCGTGCCGCAATGGTCGCGAGCATGGCATTGAAAGCCGTGGCCAGGCGGCCGACTTCATCGCGGCTGCTAACTGGCGAGCGCAAGTCAAAGCGCTGTTCGCGCGTCACGCGGTCGGCTACAGCCGACAGGGCAATCAGCGGCTGCGTGACCAGGCGGCGTGAACTCAGGGCATACAGGATGCCGCCGAACGACAGCGTGAGGAGAACGACGCCAAGCACGAGGCCATACTGGCGAAGGCGTTCCAGCACTGACGGCAGGTGGTAACTGGTCGCCAGGTATCCGACAACTTCGCGCTCGAAGCGGATGGGGGACAGCACCGACAATGCGTAACCATCGAAGCGATGACCCTCGCGTTCCAGTTCCTGCGACCATTCGCAGGCTGCGGAAGAATCACGGTTGAAGCGGGTGAACACGCGCTTGTCAGCGGTGAACAGGCAAGCCTGGGTAATTTCGGAACTGCTGCGCAAGGCTTCGAGCTTGCGGACTGCACTGTCGCTGTCGCCGGAATTCAGGTCGGCGTCGAGGCTTAACGCAAATAGCTGGCTGCGCACGGTAAGATCTTGTACCACGCGCGGGCGGGCAACGAGCAAGTCGTAAGTAGCCAGCGCAATCAGTGCAACCAGCATCGCCGCTAACGTCGTAAGGACCGACACCAGCAAGAGCTTGCGCTGGAGTCCTAGGTCACGGAAGAAGCCCTGGAAGCTTTTCATCTGGGTTTGGCCCATTTGCGCCGGAGTAACTATCTTAGCTCAAGCGCTACGCGAGCTACAAGCATGCGACATTCCAATGTAATTGTTGCTATGTTTGGCGTATGACAGAAAAGCAAGAAGACAGCGAGAACGCGCGGCAGCCACCGTCCCCCGATGCTGGTGCGGAGGCGCCTGCGCGTCCCGAGCAGCCGTCGCGTACGCCGCTGGTGGAGTGGCAAGGGCCGGTGTTCTGGATGTCATGCGGGGCCTTGCTGGCGGGGTTAGTGGCAGGAGCAGTCGTCCTGGCGCAGCGTGTTGGCGTTGAGCGGGACCTGATGGCCGTCGCGACAACGCTGCCGCCGGCGGATAGCAAACCGCACACGGCGCCGGCGCCAGAAACCGCGGCCCGGGGGCCGGAGCGTGTCGCGCAAGCGCCGGTAGACACCGGCCGCCCGGGCGCTTCCGTATTGGAAGGGCCGACCGCACAAGATGTTCCGCCACGCAAGGCCGCAACGGCGCGGCGCCACGGCGTGCGGACGGCAAGCGTCGTGCCGGTGCGATCGCAGCAGCACGCCACTGCCAGGAAGCCCATGGGCAAGAAGAGCGCGGAGCGGCGCAAGGCCTCAGCCGGTACGGACAGGTACTCGGAAGTATTCAAGCGTTGCCCATGGCCGGGGGAGCCAGGTTCGGTGGAGTGCCGCCGGCATATCTGCAATGGCGCTGAAAGCGAAGGACCCGCATGCAAGCCGTACAGGTCAAAATTGCGTTAAGCGATAGGCAGTGAAATAAAGGATGGCTGGAGTTCGGCCAGTTCCTGGCACGCCAGGCAGGTGGCTGCACCGGGTTGTGCCTGCATGCGTCCGGCGGAGATCGCGGCGCCGCAGCGCTGGCACTGGCCAAAAGTCCCGTCCTGCAAACGCTTCAGGGCAGCGTCGATCGCCGCAACTCCGGCGGCATCGCGGCCAGCCAGCACCTCGCGCCGCTGCCGCAGGACGGCAGTCCAACGGTCTATTTCTTCAGGTAGCATGACTGGTCTCCACTTTTGCAGTCACTTTAACGGGCATCTTGAGCCTCGTCAGCAGTGCCGCTTGACCTAAGTCAAACTTGGTCGACTTATTCCTGGGGAAGTGGATTTGGCCCCTTGCCGCGATGAACAGTACAATCATAGGATGACAGGATTTGACCACCGACAGGACCGGGCTTTGACTCATTCAACGATTGCGGAACGCAGCCTGCAATGGCTGCTGGCATCAGCGACCGACGCGATGCTGATCATCGACAAGGATGGCCAGCTGATCCTGGTCAATCCTGCGCTGGAAAACCTGTTTGGCTACGGACCTGGCGAGCTGCAGGGAAAATCGCTGGAATCCCTGATTCCGGAACGCTTCCGCCATGGCCACGTGGGGCTTCGCGGCAGTTACTTTGAACACCCGCGTCCGCGTGCGATGGGCGCTGGTGTCGAACTGTTCGCGACACGCAAGGATGGCACTGAATTTCCGGTTGAAGTGAGCCTGTCTCCGCTGCAGGACAGTGATACGCAGCCGATGGTCATGGCGACCATCCACGACATCAGCGCCCGCAAGAAAGCCGAGCACGCACTGCAGGAAAGCGAAGCGCGCATGCGCGCAATCTTCGAAACCGCGGTGGATGCCATCATCACCATCGACGAACACGGCATCATCGAGCGCGTGAATCCGGCCGCCGAGCGCATGTTCGGCTATCCGGAGGCTGACGTCCTGGGCCGCAACGTGAAGATCCTGATGCCTGCGCCGCACCGCGAAGCACATGACGGCTACCTGCACCATTATCTGACGACCGGAGAAAAACGCATCATCGGCAAAGGCCGCGAGGTGCAGGGGCTACGCCGCGACGGCAGCCTTTTCCCGATGGACCTGGCGGTGACCGAAATGTGGCTGGGCGGGCGCCGCATGTTCACTGGCCTGGTGCGCGACATTACGGAGCGCAAGCATGCCGAAGAAAAAGCGCAGCAACTGCTGCAGGAACTGACCAGCGCCAACGAAGAACTGACCAATTTCGCCTACGTCGTGTCGCATGACCTGAAGGCCCCGCTGCGCGGCATCGGTTCGCTGGCCGACTGGCTGGCGCATGATTACGCAGACAAGTTCAAAGACGAAGGCAAAGAGCACATGCGGCTCCTGATCAACCGCGTGCACCGCATGGGCGCCCTGATCGACGGCATCCTGCAGTATTCGCGCGTTGGCCGGATCAAGGAGGCCGTGGTGCCGGTGCAGCTTGATCAGCTGGTGGCAGAAGTGATCGATTTGCTGGCCGTGCCGGAACATATCCGGGTTAGCGTCATGCCGGGAATGCCGACCGTCAGCGGCGAGCCGACCCGCATCCAGCAGCTGTTCCACAACCTGGTGTCGAACGCAGTCAAATACATGGACAAGGCGGAGGGCGAGATCGAGGTGGGCTGGGCCGACGAAGGAAGCCAGTGGCGCTTCCACGTCCGCGACAACGGACCCGGCATCGCCGAAAGGCATTTTGAACGGATTTTCCAGTTGTTCCAGACCCTGGCCCCGCGCGACCGCGTCGAAAGCACGGGTGTCGGCCTGGCGCTGGTAAAAAAGATTGTAGAAATGTACCAGGGCAGGGTGTGGCTGGAGTCCGAGCTTGGCAAGGGCACCACCTTCTACTTCACCTTGCCGAAAAAAAGAAAGAACAACGCATGAACAATACGAGCAAGCCAATCCTGCTGGTTGAAGACGACCAGGTTGACGTAATGACCATCCTGCGCGCGCTGAAGGAAGTCCATGTGGGCAACCGCGTCGTGTCGACGGAAAACGGCGAGGCCGCGCTGGAATATCTGCGCGAGCCAGGCAATGAGCAGCCCTGCATCATCCTGCTGGACTTGAACATGCCGATCATGAACGGCATCGAGTTCCTGCAGAACGTCAAGCAGGATCCGCTGCTGCGCCGCATTCCTGTGGTCGTCCTGACCACGTCGGAAGAACAACAGGACAAGATGCGCAGCTTTGACCTGGGCGTGGCGGGTTACATGACCAAGCCGGTGGACTACCGCCAGTTCGTCGAAGTGGTACGTTCGATCAACCTGTACTGGACCATCAGCGAACTGCCATGAGTACGGTAAGGGTCCTTATCGTCGAAGACGATATCGTTGACCGAATCGCCTGCCGCCGGGCCTTTGCCCAGGCGCCGGGTTTCAGTTGCGAGCTGTTGGAAGCGGAAAGCGGCCAGGAAGGGCTGGATATCGCTTTGCGCGAAGAACCCGACTGCATCTTGCTCGATTACCACTTGCCGGACCTGACCGGGCTCGAATTCCTGGCCCGCCTGGCGGCCGAGCGGGGCGAGTCCCAACCGAATATTCCGGTGATGATGCTGACCGGCGCCGACAGCGCTACTGTGGCGGCGGAAGCCATGCGCCGCGGCGCGCGCGACTACCTGGTGAAAGACAGCGATGGGCGCTACCTCGATTTCCTGGCAGGAGCCATTGACCGCCTGCTGCGCGAACAGCGCCTGATCGATGAAAAGCAGCTGGCCGAACGTGTGCTGCGTCAGTCGCAGAAAGAACTGCGCGAACTCGCTGCTTATCAGGAAAAGCTGAAAGAACACGAGCGCACCCGCATCGCGCAGGAAATCCACGATGAACTGGGTGGGCTCCTGACTGGCATCAAAGCCTATATCTCAGTCGCCATTGAACGTGGCGGCGACCAGGCCGATCCATTGCTGAAAGATGCCGCCAAGCTGGCGCAGGATGCGATTGAAACCGTGCGCCGCGTGATCACCGACTTGCGGCCCAGTGTGCTGGACCAACTGGGCATCTGGGCCGCGTTGGAATGGTATGCAGAGCAGGTGGCACAGCGCAGTGGCCTGCAATGCAGTTGCAGTATCACGCCCGAAGCGCAGGCACTGGAGCTGGATGCGGAGCGCAGCACGATGCTGTTCCGGGTTGCGCAGGAAGCGCTGACCAATGTCGTGCGCCATGCCGAAGCGAGCGAGGCGCGCGTGATTGTCGACACCGATGGCGAAAGCGTGGTGCTGCGCGTGGAAGACAACGGCAAAGGCATCGAAAGCGCCGGGCTTTCCGACCGCGAATCGTGGGGATTGTTCGGCATGCACGAACGCACGCGCCGCTTTGCCGGCGAACTGAATATCAGCGGCAAGGCAGGCCAGGGTACCACCCTGCAACTGCGCTTGCCTTTGGAGGACAAGAATGGGTGAGAAGATCACCGTTTTGCTGGTCGATGACCATGCGATAGCACGCAATGGCGTGCGCCTGATGCTGGGCACCGCGGCCGACATCAGCGTGGAAGGCGAGGCAAGCAACGCCGTGGAAGCGATGCAGCGGGTGGGCGAACGCAGTTTCGACGTGGCGCTGGTGGACATCAAAATGCCCGGCAAGAACGGCCTGGACCTCTTGAAAACCCTGCGCAGCGAATGCCCGCGCATGGCCGTGCTGGTGCTGAGCACCTACTCGGAAGAGATCTACGCAGTTAGGGCGCTGAAATCGGGCGCATCAGGCTACCTGACCAAGGATGCGCCGACGGCGACCCTGATCGAGGCCGTGCGCAAGGCCGCGTCGGGCGGCAAACATGTCAGCCCGGCTCTTCTTGAGAAACTGGCAACCCTGGTAGGGGGCGGCCCAAGCGGCGACCACGAGGAGCTTTCCAACCGCGAGCTGGAAGTGTTCAAGCTGATCGCCCAGGGCGAGTCATTGGTGCGCATAGGGGAAAAACTGCACCTCAGCCCGAATACCGTGACAACTTATCGCAGCCGCATCCTGGAGAAAATGGGCATGTCCAGCAATGCTGAGCTGACCCGCTATGCCCTCGAGCATGGGCTGATTTGAGCGCTTGTAGGGGAACCACTACAGCAACTACACGGGATGCTTGATACCGGGAAACGGTGCCAAGGGCGATACTCCTTACATCGAAAACAAGGAGCAGCATCATGAGCCCGGTCATCCCAATCACCCCCGCAAACGCCACCAAGTCTTGCCCACCTGTCGCAGCGAAATGCTCGCTGTGCAGCTTCAACCGCCTGTGCCTGCCGCAAGGCCTGGCCGACGAAGATGTTGCGCGCCTGGACCAGATCATCGCACGCCGCCGCCGCGTCAGCCGCGACGATCCGCTGTTCAAAACCGGCGACAGCTTCCATAGCCTGTATGCCGTGCGTTTTGGCCACTTCAAGACCGTGCAGGTGAACCAGCGCGGCGAGCAGACGATTGGCGGTTTCCACATGGCGGGCGACCTGCTGGGCATGGAAGCGATCGGCAACGGCCAGCATTCCTGCAACGCGGTGGCGCTGGAAGACAGCGAAGTCTGCGAGATCCCGTTCTCCCGCCTGCAGGAGCTGGTCATGCAGATCCCTGGCCTGCTGCAGCAATTCCACCGCACCATGAGCCGCGAAATCCAGCGCGAGCAGTCGGTGATGCTGTTCCTGAGCCACATGCGTGCCGAACAGCGCCTGGCCATGTTCCTGCTGAACCTCGCGGGCCGTTACGCCCAGCGCGGCTATTCCTCGACCAGCTTCCAGCTGCGCATGTCGCGTGAAGACATTGGCGGCTACCTTGGCCTGACCGTGGAAAGCGTCAGCCGCCAACTGGCGCGCCTGCGCCAGGATGGCTCAATCGTGCTGCAGAACCGCGACTTGCGCATTACCGACCGCGCCAGGCTGGAAGCCATGTCGTCAGGCGGCATGGCGCAAGAACTCGCAGTCGCCTGATCCAGCAACCAGTTTTATCACCTGTAGGGGGTGTATGGGGTAGCTCTTGCTGCCCCTTTTTTATTGCGCGAAAACTTCTTTGGCGGCCATCAGGCCGTTGAGCGCTGCCGGGAAGCCGGCGTAGACCGCCATCTGCATGATCGTTTCCACGATCTCTTCGCGGCTGACACCAACGTTCAGGGCAGCGTGGATGTGCACCTTGAGCTGGGGCGTGGCATTCCCCATGGCGGTCAGCGCAGCGACTACAGCGATTTCGCGGGATCTCAGGTCAAGGCCGGGGCGCGAATAGATGTCGCCAAACGGGAATTCGATCAGGTAGCGTGCGAAGTCCGGGGCGATATCTTCCAGGCTTTGCACCACGCGTGCGCCGGCGTCGCCGTCGATTTCATGCAGTTTTGCGAGCCCGCGCTCGTAGCGGCTTTCGGTGTTCATTGGCATTTCCTCCATCGGTAGTTGGATTCGACGCCAGGGATTGCTCGAGGGAGCGGTAGTACTCGATTTTCTCTTGCAAAGATGCGGAGGATTGTTGCATTGCCTCGATTTCGGCGAGGACGTCCTGCAAGTGCTCCTCCAACATCTGGCGCCGCTCCGGCACCGTCGAGTCCCCAGCGCCGCGAAGTTTGGCGAACGACTGCATTTTGCCGATTGGCATGTGGGTCGTTCGCAAACGCAGCAGGAATTCGATCCAGGCAAGATCCGAAGCCAGGTAGCGCCGCTGGCCGCCCGCTGCACGATTGACCGGGGCAATCAGCCCGATGCGCTCGTAATAGCGGAGGGTGTAGGCCGTGAGGCCAGTGCGTTTGGCGACTTCGTCAATGCTCAGGTGCGAATCCATGGGGTAATCGTAGAAGTTAGAGTGCGCTCTAAGTCAAGCACTTTATTCTAACCGCGATACGGCAACTGCCAGCGCAAGGTCCATGGTGTTGATGTGGGCTTCCAGCCAGTCCGGCAGGGTGCGGATGACGTCGCGGGCTGTGGTTTCTTCGTCGTCGCGCAGCAGGCGCAGGGCGCGTGCGACTTTCTCCAGCAGGTTGCCGTGAGCGGCGCGGTGTGCCTGGGCGGCAGGGTAGCCGATGCGTTCCATCAGGCTGTTTTCTTCGCGAAGGTGCTCCATGAACTCGGTCGCGAGTTCGCGGCAGGCTGCGTCGAAAGCGGGGCGGGGCAGCTTATCCATCGCTTCGAGCATGTCGAAGACGATACGGTGCGACTGGTCGAGAACGGGGATGCCGAGGGCCAGGTCAGGACCAAAGACGATGGAATCCATGCGGTTCTCCAGTAGTGTTGAACCGCAATTGTGCCGCCCGGAAACAGGCGGGCACATGATCTATGTCAATTCTTACAGGAAGCGGTCGAGGATCTTCTTGCTGTGCTTGTCCAGCGCGAACTGGTCGCGGATCAGGAAGTGGATGCCGTGGCTGTCCGACACAAGCAGCGAGACGCTGCCGATGCGCCGGATATCCTCTTCGCCGCGCAGCACAAAGCTCGTTTCGCCGCGGTCGGTATCAACCGTCCAGGTGGACGGGCAGGCGTAGCTGCCCACGTCCACGATCCGTTTAATCTCCGGCATGAATTCGCGGCCAGCGAGTTCTTCGCGCACGATGTCGGCCAGTTCCGGCGACAGGTCGGAAATACGATCCAGCCAGGCCACTTCCTTGCCGTCGATATTCACCAGCGACAGGCCTTCTTCCGGCGCCTGGATGGGGAAGGCACGCACGGGCGACACGTTCTCATGCAACACGCCGTTGGCGTCGATCAGGTTCAACTTGCCGAAACTGTCGCGGCTCAGGGAAAAATTAATCATCTTCACGGCTCTTTGCTTTGTCATCCATGTCGGTATCGACGTTACGTGCCTGCGCCTGATAGAGGCGGTAGTAGGCGCCTTCCTTGGCCATCAGCTCTTCGTGCGGGCCTTCTTCAACCACCTTGCCGCGGTCCATCACCACCAGTCGGTTGGCACGCTGCAGCGTGGACAGGCGGTGCGCAATCGCGATGGTCGTGCGGCCGGCAACCAGGTTGTCGAGCGCCTTCTGGATTTCTTTTTCCGTTTCCGAGTCGACCGAGGCGGTCGCTTCGTCCAGGATCAGGATGCGCGGGTCAATCAGGAGTGCGCGCGCAATCGAAATACGCTGGCGTTCGCCGCCCGACAGGCCCTGGCCGCGTTCACCCACCATCGAATCGTAGCCCTGCGGCAGGCGCAGGATGAAGTCGTGGGCGTGCGCAGCACGGGCTGCTTTCATGATTTCTTCGCGGGTCGCTTCCGGTTTGCCGTACGCGATGTTTTCGGCGATGGTGCCGAAGAACAGGAAGGGCTCCTGCAGCACCAGGCCGATATTGCGGCGGTAGTCCGATACGGCGAAGTTGCGGATGTCCTGGCCATCGAGCAGGATCGCGCCTTCCGCCACGTCGTAGAAGCGGCAGATCAGGTTCACCAGGGTCGATTTGCCGGAGCCGGAATGGCCCACCAGGCCAATCATTTCGCCGGCCTTGATCTCCAGGTTGACGCCGCGGTTCACCGCACGGTTACCGTAGCGGAAGCCCACTTCGCGCAGCGTGATGTCGCCGCGCACCTTGTCGACCTTCACCGGCTGCACCGGATCCGGCACGCTCGAGACGTGGTCCAGGATGTCGAAGATGCGCTTGGCCGCGGAAGCGGATTTCTGCGTCACCGACACGATGCGGCTCATGGAATCCAGCTTGCCGTAGAACCGGTTGGCGTACAGGACGAAGGAGCTCAAAACACCGACGGTGATGTTGTGCTTGGAAATCATCCAGATGCCGAACACGTAGATCACCAGGATGCCCAGTTCGGTCAGGAAGGAAACGGTTGGCGAGAACAGCGACCACACCTTGTTCAGCTTGTCGTTGACGGCCAGATTGTGTTTGTTGGCGGTCCGGAAGCGGGTCGCTTCGCGGGTTTCCTGCGCAAAGGCTTTCACTACACGGATGCCGGGGATGGTGTCGGCCAGCACGTTGGTCACTTCGCCCCACACGCGGTCGATCTTCTCGAAGCCGGTGCGCAGCTTGTCGCGCACCAGGTGGATCATCCAGGCGATGAATGGCAGCGGCAACAAGGTAGCCACGGCCAGCCATGGATCGATGGTAAACAGGATGACACCGGTCATGATGATCATCAGGACGTCGGAGGCGAAATCCAGCAAATGCAGCGACAGGAAGACGCAGATGCGGTCGGACTCGGAGCCAATACGCGACATCAGGTCGCCGGTGCGCTTGCCGCCGAAGTACTCCAGCGACATGCGCAACAGGTGTTCATACGTAGTCGTGCGCAGGTCGGCGCCAATACGTTCCGAGACCAGTGCCAGCACATAGGTCTTGGCCCAGCCAAAAATCCAGGCCAGCACGGCGGCGCCGGTCAGGGCGGCCATGTACTGCACTACCAGCATGTGTTCGACCGGCTTGCCGTTCTGGTAAGGGATCAGCACATTGTCGGTCAGCGGCATGATGATGTACGGCGGGATCAGGTGCGCACCGGTGGACAGCAGCATCATTGCAAAGCCAAGCGCCAGCTGCCATTGATACGGACGCGCAAAGCGCCACAGCCGGAACAGGGTCCAGGTGGAAGGCGGCGTGTGAACGACCTTGGTGCACACCGGGCATTCTTCCTGGTCCGCTTCCAACGGCGCCTTGCAGGTAGGGCAGGAGTTCTGTTCGATTTGCTGCAGCGGCTTGCCGTGCACGTGCGCTTCCAGCAGGCGCGGGAAATTTTCGGACAGGCGGATCGCCAGCAGGTTCTGGCCCAGCGTGAAGCGCCACGCAGCCAGGCGCTGCTTGTCATCCACCAGTTCAAGGTGGCCCACGCCGGCGTGATCGTGCAGTTTTAGCGACATGCCAGGACGATAAGTCCAATCTCGCCATACCGTTTCACCGGGTGCGCGTGCCATAATGCGGCGCTCCGTGAGGAGCACCAGGCCTTTGTTGAAGTGAAGCTTGGAGTCTAGGTCAACCTCCAGCGCGCTAAGTACGTTTTCTTCGGGTGCCAGCGCTGGCAACTCTGTGCGCCACCTGTCGGGAAGTTCTGTCAGGCTGAGCTCAGAGGAAAGTTGGTTTGTTATCATTGTGGATCAGACTCCGGCACTCTTTGCCAAGTGGCAAGAATTGCGAAACAGTGGGAAAATAGAAGGACGGGCGGAGTATACCGCAAGAGGTACAAGAGCTAAAACATGACAAAAAAGAAAGACATTGAGTTTCTCCGTGTAACACACCTGCGCGGACCGAACATCTGGACCTATCGCCCGGTGATTGAGGCTTGGCTGGATATCGGCGAGCTTGAAAACTACCCCTCGAACAAACTCCCCGGTTTTTATGAACGCCTGATCGCCTTCCTGCCAGGCCTGGTCGAGCATCGCTGCGGCGTCGGTGAGCGCGGCGGCTTCCTCGAGCGGCTGCGTGACGGCACCTACGCCGGCCACATCCTCGAACACGTGGTGCTGGAGTTGCAGAACCTGGCCGGCATGCGTACTGGCTTTGGCAAGACCCGCCAGACTGCGGAAGGCAGCGGTATTTATAAAATGGCATTCCGCACCCGCCAGGAGCAGGTTGGCCGCGCCGCACTGGCCGCCGGCAAAGACCTGCTGATGGCTGCCATCGATGACAAGCCATACGACCTGGCTGCCACCGTTGAAAAACTGACCTCGATGGTCGAATCGCTGTGCCTGGGCCCATCGACCGCCTCCATCGTTGACGCGGCGACCGACCGCAAGATCCCGCATATCCGCCTGACCGACGGCAACCTGGTGCAACTGGGCCATGGTGCCCGGCAGCGCCGCATCTGGACTGCGGAAACCGACAATACTTCGGCCATCGCCGAAGGCATCGCTTCCGACAAGGACATGACCAAGGACTTGCTGAAGTCCGTTGGCGTGCCGGTACCGGAAGGCACCCTGGTCAAGAGTGCAGACGAAGCATGGGAAGAGGCGCAGGACATCGGCCTGCCGGTGGCCGTCAAGCCATACGACGGCAACCATGGCCGTGGCGTGTCGCTGAACCTGATGACCGAAGCCGACGTGCGCGCTGCGTACGACATCGCCGTTGCGCGCGGTGGCAGCAAGAGCGTGATTGTCGAGAAGTTCATCGTCGGTAATGAACACCGGCTGCTGGTGGTTGGCCGCCGCATGGTGGCTGCTTCCATGGGCGAATCGCTGTGGGTAACCGGCGACGGCAAGTCCTCCGTGCAGGAGCTGGTGGACACCCAGATCAACACCGATCCGCGCCGTGGCACCACCGAAGAATTCCCGCTGAATATCGTTGAACCGAAGAAGTCGGAAGAAGTGCAGCTGGACCTGAAGCGCCAGGGCCTGACGCCGGACTCCGTGGTGGAAGCCGGCCGCAAGGTCCTGATCCAGGTGAACGGCAACGTCGCCAATGACGTGACCGACCTGGTACATCCAGCCGTTGCCGAAATGGCAGCGCTGGCAGCACGCACTATCGGCCTGGACATCGCAGGCATCGACCTGGTTGCCGCCGACATCTCCAAGCCGCTGGAAGAGCAGGGCGGCGCGATCATCGAAGTGAATGCAAGCCCAGGCCTGCTGGCCCACCTGAAGCCTGCCGCCGGCGGCGTTGCACGTCCGGTTGGCCACGCGATTGCCGACCAGCTGTTCGCCGAAGACGACGACGGCCGCATCCCGATCGTGGGCGTGGCCGGCAGCCGCCAGAATGCGCTGATCGCCCGCCTGATCGGCTGGCTGCTGCAAATGAGCGGCCGCTATGTCGGCACCGCGACCGAACAGGGCGTATTCCTGAATGGCCGCAATGTGGCGCGCGGCCCGCTGACCGAATGGGAATCCGGCGAGCGCCTGCTGCTGAACAAGAACGTTGAAGCAGCAGTCTTCGCGAACTCCGGCCGCATGATCCTGAGCGAAGGCTTCTCCTACGATAAGTGCATGGTTGGCGTGGTCACCGATGCTGCCGGCCACGAAGAACTGGGCGAGTTCTACATCAACACGCCGGAGCAGATGTACGGCGTGCTGCGCACCCAGGTTGACGTGGTGCTGCCGGAAGGCGCCGCGGTGCTGAATGCCTCCGATGCGCAAGTGGTCGAAATGGCCGAACTGTGCGACGGCGACGTGATCTTCTACGGCACCGGCGAACACGTGCCTGCGATCGACTCGCATCGCCAGGATGGCGGCCGTGCAGTGTTCCTGCGCGATGGCGGTTTCGTCATGGCTGCTGGCCGCGACGAACTGGCAGTGCTGCCGCCGTCCTGCCTGCCGGCGAGCGGCGAAGACCGCAAGGAAGCCGTGCTGGCCGCAATCGGCGCCGGCTGGGCCATGGGCCTGTCGCCGGACCTGATTGGTGCCGCCCTGCGCACCTTTGAGTGGAATACCAAGAAAAACTAAGGATTACCAGGAATGGAAGTTATTCGCCTCCGCGCACTGCGCGGCCCTAATCTGTGGAGCCACCATACGGCTGTCGAGGCCATCGTGTCCTGCGCGCCGGAGGAACGCTCCGTCGACAAGATCCCTGGTTTCGAAGTGCGCCTGCGCACCCGCTTCCCACGCCTGGCGCAATTGCAGCCGGACGGCCACGCCGATACCATCCCGATGGCGCATGTGCTGGAGCTGGCGACCCTTGGCCTGCAAGCCGAAGCCGGCTGCCCGGTCACCTTCAGCCGCACCACCCAGACGCTGGAAGATGGCATCTACCAGATGGTGGTCGAATACACCGAAGAAGCAGTAGGCCGCCTGGCCGTGGAATGGGCCGAAAAGCTGATCAAGGCCGCCGTTGAAGACACGCCGTTCGACCTGGCCGCTGCGCTGCACGAGCTGCGCGAACTGGACGAAGACGTGCGCCTGGGCCCATCGACTGGCTCCATCGTGCATGCCGCCGTGGCACGCAAGATCCCGTTCCGCCGCATGACGGAAGGCTCGATGGTGAGCTTCGGCTGGGGCTCCAAGCAGCGCCGCATCCAGGCCGCTGAAATGGACACTACCAGCGCGATCGCCGAAACCATCGCGCAGGACAAGGAACTGACCAAGAAATTGCTGGACGCCGCTGGCGTGCCAGTGCCTGTCGGCCGCACCGCGGTCGACGCCGAGGATGCATGGAAAGCCGCGCAGGAAATCGGCCTGCCGGTCGTGGTCAAGCCGAAGGATGGCAACCAGGGCAAGGGCGTGACCGTCAACATCACCACCCGCGAGCAGACTATCGCCGCCTACAACGCCGCCAAGGAGTTCCGTGACGACATCATGGTCGAGCGCTTCCTGGCTGGCCACGACTTCCGCCTGCTGGTGATCGGCAACAAGCTGGTCGCCGCTGCTCGCCGCGATCCTCCGCACGTGGTGGGCGATGGCGTGCATTCGGTGCGCGAACTGGTGGACATCGTCAACGCCGACCCGCGCCGCGGCACTGGCCACGGCACCGCGCTGACCAAGATCCGTTTCGACGATATCGCCCTGGCGCGCCTGGCGCTGCAAGGCCTGGCTGCCGATTCCGTGCCGCCAATCGGCCAGCGCGTCGTGCTGCGTAACAACGCCAACCTGTCGACCGGCGGTTCCGCTACCGACGTGACCGACGACGTGCACCCTGAAGTGGCAGCGCGCGCGGTGGAGGCGGCGCAGATGATCGGCCTCGATATCTGCGGCGTGGACGTGGTGTGCGATTCCGTGCTGCGTCCAATCGAAGAACAGAATGGCGGCGTGGTGGAAGTGAATGCCGCGCCAGGCCTGCGCATGCACCTGTCGCCTTCGTACGGCAAGGGCCGCCCGATCGGCGAGGCGATCATCAGTTCGATGTTCCCTGAAGGCGACGATGGCCGCATTCCCGTGATTGCGGTGACCGGCACCAACGGCAAGACCACCACCGTCCGCCTGACGGCGCACCTGATCGCATCTTCCGGCCTGCGCGTGGGCATGACCAATACCGATGGCGTGTACGTCAACGGCCGCCAGATCGATTCGGGTGACTGCTCCGGCCCGCGTTCGGCACGCAACGTGCTGCAGCACCCTGACGTGGATGCTGCGGTGTTTGAGACCGCCCGTGGCGGCATCCTGCGCGAAGGCCTCGCCTACGACCGCTGCAAAGTGGCCGTGGTGACCAATATCGGTGCGGGCGACCACCTGGGCCTGAACTACATCACCACCGTGGAAGACCTGGCGGTGCTGAAGCGCGTGATCGTGATGAACGTCGACGAGCATGGCTATGCCGTGCTGAACGCGACCGATCCGATCGTGGCTGCAATGGCGGCCAAGTGCAAGGGCAAGGTGATTTTCTTTGGCGCGGACCGTTACCATCCTGTGGTGGCGACGCACCTGGCGCAGGGCAAGCGCACCGTGTACATCGAGAATGGCCAGCTGGTGGCGGTAGAAGGCAAGAACGAACAGCGCATTCCGCTGGCCGACGTGCCAATCACCTTCAACGGCACAATCGGTTTCCAGGTGGAGAACACCATGGCTGCTGTGGCCGCCGCTTGGGCTGCGGGCATTGACTGGGATTCGATCCGTCGTGGCTTGCTGTCCTTTACCACCGACAGCCACAACGCGCCAGGCCGCTTCAATATCTTCAAGTACCGCGGCGCGACCGTGATTGCGGACTACGGCCACAATCCGGATGCGATGCTGGCACTGGTCCAGGCAGTGGATGCGATGCCGGCCAAGCGCCGCTCGGTGGTGATTTCCGGCGCGGGCGATCGCCGCGACCAAGATATCCGCGAGCAGACCGAGATCCTGGGCAAGGCGTTTGATGATGTGATCCTGTACCAGGATGCCTGCCAGCGTGGGCGTGCCGATGGTGAGGTGGTTGGCTTGCTGCGCCAGGGATTGGAAGGTGCCAGCCGCACTAAGAATATCGACCAGATTACCGGCGAATTCATTGCGATTGATACGGCGATGGATCGGCTGCAGGATGGCGATCTTTGCCTGATCCTGGTGGATCAGGTGGAGGAGTCGCTGCGGCATATCGCTAACCGGATCGCTGCGGGCTAAAACCGGTAAACCGGGGTCTGACCCGCAGGGTCAGACCCCAACGGTACAACGGCCGCGGGTTTGGGGTGTGCGTCTTTGACTTTCTGAGAAGATCAAAGGCCTTTAACCCAAACCCGCGGCCGTAATACCGTTCAGGTCAGACCCTTGGGTCTGACCCAGGTTTACCGGTTTTCAAGCAACAAGAGCAGCCTTCGGCAGCACCAGCCGCGCAGTCTCCCCCTCAACAAACTGCGCCGCAAACACCCGCTTTTCAGCCGCCACGTCCCCGTCAGCCTCAATCAGGTTGCAAATCAAGTCCGCAGTCGCCACCGCCATCTTGTGCAATGGCTGCTTCAACGTCGTGAGCTCATAGCTCAACCACTGCGAGCCTTCCACCGCATCACACCCCACGACCGACATCTGCGAAGGCACGTCGATATGCAAATGCTGGCGCGCCGCATCCACGCAGCCCATCGCCATCGCGTCATTCCCGCAAATCACGGTATCCGGCACCGCGCCAATGCGTGCGATCAGTTCATGCAGGCCCGCCACGCCGCTGGAATAGTCAAAGCAGCCATGGAATACCGGCGCTTCCGGAAAGCCCAGTTCAGCGATCCGGTCCAGCGCCCCGCGCAAGCGCTCGCGCGCCACCGAGTTCTGCGCCGGCCCGCCAATCAGGGCAAACTGCCGATGTCCTGCAGCCGCCAGGCGGGTCACCAGGGCCCGGCTAGCCTCATACTGGTCGCACAGCACCGTATTCACGTCCAGGTCGCGCAAATGGCGGTTGAACACCACCAGCGGCACCCTCCGGCGCTTGAATTCGGCCACGTGCGCCTCGGTCAGCCTGGAAGCGGCCACCACGCCGTCCACCTGGAACTGCCAGATCTCGGTCATGATGCTCTCGATCTCGCCCTCATGCT
>Ga0102595_100459_pt1 | contig 28459 bp, 35 predicted proteins | sample Araplaol_mTSA_r2_2_FD_76864 | JGI IMG/M metagenome (GOLD analysis project Ga0102595, IMG submission 76864) | Arabidopsis root microbial communities from North Carolina, USA - plate scrape MF_Col_mTSA_r2 (SPADES assembly) (version 2) | ecosystem: Host-associated > Plants > Roots > Endosphere...
GTCGCCAGAAGGGCGGCGGTACCGCCCGTCACGGCGATCGCCGCGCTCCGGTGTTCATCGGCGGTGGTAAGGCGCACGGCGCCCGCGTCCGCGACTTCAATCCGTCGCTGAACAAGAAGATCCGCGCGCTCGGCCTGAAGATGGCCCTCAGCAGCCACGCCAAGGCCGGCTCGCTGATCGTCCTCGACGCGTTCGGCACCGCCAAGACCGCGGAGCTGAAGACCCAGTTCGCCAAGCTCGGCACCGGCAAGACTGCCCTGGTGATCGACGGCGAGGCCGGCAACGGCTTCCTGGCTGCGCGCAACCTGATCGGCGTGAACGTCCTCCCCGCGGTGGGCGCCAACGTCTATGACATCCTGAAGCACGACACGCTGGTCCTGACCCGCGCTGCCGTCGAGAAGCTGGAGGCGCGCTTCAATGGCTAAGAAGCAGGCAGCCGCGATCGACAACCGTCACTATGACGTGATTGTCGCGCCGCACATCACCGAGAAGTCGACGCTCGTCTCCGAGCACAACGCGGTTGTGTTCCGGGTCGCTGGAGACGCCACCAAGCCCGAGATCAAGGCCGCCGTCGAGGCGATCTGGAAGGTCAAGGTGACTGGCGTCAACACGATCGTCCAGAAGGGCAAGACCAAGAAGTGGAAGGGCGCCCCCTACAAGCGCTCTGACGTGAAGAAGGCTATCGTGACCCTCGCCGACGGTGAGCAGATCGACGTGACCTCGGGGGTCAATTCGTAATGGCACTCAAGAATTATAATCCGACGTCGCCTGGCGTCCGCGGCCTGATCCTGATCGACCGTTCGGCCCTGTACAAGGGTCGTCCGGTCAAGGCTCTGACCGAGGGCAAGACCAAGACCGGCGGCCGCAACAACAAGGGCCATGTGACCTCGCGCGGCATCGCCGGCGGCCACAAGCAGCGCTATCGTATCATCGATTTCAAGCGCCGCCTGTGGGACGTCGAGGGCACCGTCGAGCGGATCGAGTATGACCCGAACCGCACCGCCTTCATCGCGCTCGTGAACTACGGCGCCGACGAAGCCGGCAAGGATCGCGTCGCCTACATCATCGCCCCGCAGCGTCTCGCTGTCGGCGACAAGGTGATCGCCGGCAAGAAGACCGACGTGAAGCCGGGCAACGCCATGGAGCTCGGCCAGGTGCCGGTCGGCACCATCGTCCACAATGTGGAGATGAAGCCGGGCAAGGGCGGTCAGATCGCCCGTTCGGCAGGCACCTATGTGCAGGTCGTCGGCCGTGACCGCGGCATGGTCATCGTTCGCCTGAACTCGGGCGAGCAGCGCTACATCCACGGCAATTGCATGGCGACGGTCGGTGCGGTGTCCAACCCGGACAACCAGAACACCAACCTCGGCAAGGCCGGCCGCAACCGCTGGAAGGGCATCCGCCCGCTGACCCGCGGTGTCGCGAAGAACCCGGTCGACCACCCGCACGGCGGTGGTGAGGGCCGTACCTCGGGCGGCCGTCACCCGGTCACCCCGTGGGGCAAGCCGACCAAGGGTGCGCGCACCCGCCACAACAAGGCGACGGACAAGATGATCATCCGCAGCCGTCACGCGAAGAAGAAGGGCTAACCCATGGCTCGCTCCGTTTGGAAGGGTCCGTTCGTGGACCTCCACCTGCTCAAGAAGGCGCAGACCGCGCAGGAGCAGGGCACCCGCGCCGGTCCGATCAAGACCTGGTCGCGCCGCTCGACGATCCTGCCGGATTTCGTCGGCCTGACGTTCAGCGTCTACAATGGCCGCAAGTTCGTGCCGGTCTCGGTCAACGAGGACATGGTTGGCATGAAGCTCGGCGAGTTCGCGCCGACCCGCTTCTTCCCCGGCCACGCAGCCGACAAGAAGGGTAAGCGCTAATGTCTAAGCAGGCAGCCCCCCGCAAGGTTGGCGACAAGGAAGCCCTTGCCGTCGCCACGCAGATCCGTGGTTCGGCCCAGAAGCTGAACCTCGTCGCGGGCCTGATCCGCGGCAAGAAGGCCGGCGACGCGCTGAACATCCTTCAGTTCTCGACCAAGGCCATGGCCGTCGATGCTCGCAAGGTTCTCGCCTCGGCGATCGCCAATGCGGAAAACAACCATAACCTCGACGTCGACGCGCTCGTCGTCGCCGAGGCTTCGGTCGGCAAGTCGATCACGATGAAGCGCTTCGCGACCCGCGGCCGTGGCAAGTCCACCCGCATCCTGAAGCCGTTCAGCCGTCTTCGCATCGTCGTCCGCGAGCAGGAAGAAGCATAATGGGTCACAAGAGCAACCCGATCGGCCTGCGTCTCCAGGTCAACCGCACCTGGGACAGCCGCTGGTTCGCCGAGGGCGCCGACTATGGCCGGCTCCTCATGGAGGACCTCAAGATCCGCAAGTACATCCTCGAGACGCTGCCCCAGGCCGCGATCTCGAAGGTGGTGATCGAGCGTCCGGCCAAGCTGTGCCGCGTGTCGATCTACGCTGCCCGTCCCGGTGTCATCATCGGCAAGAAGGGCTCGGACATCGAGAAGCTGCGCAAGACGCTGTCCTCGATGACCTCGAGCGACGTGAGCCTGAACATCGTCGAGATCCGCAAGCCGGAAGTCGACGCCAAGCTCGTCGCCCAGGGCATCGCCGACCAGCTCGAGCGTCGTATCGCCTTCCGCCGCGCCATGAAGCGTGCGGTGCAGTCGGCGATGCGCCTCGGCGCCGAGGGCATCCGGATCAACTGCGGCGGCCGTCTCGGCGGCGCCGAGATCGCTCGCTCGGAATGGTATCGCGAAGGCCGCGTTCCGCTGCACACGCTGCGCGCGAACATCGACCACGCCACGGCCGAAGCGCACACCGCCTATGGCGTCTGCGGCGTGAAGGTCTGGATCTTCAAGGGTGAGATCCTCGGCCATGATCCGATGGCGACCGATCGCCTCAACCTGGAGTCGCAGACGACGGGCGTTCGCCCGGCGCGCGACGACCACCGCCGCTAAGGGTTAGGACAGAGAAATGCTGCAACCGAAGCGCACCAAGTTCCGCAAGGCCTTCAAGGGCCGCATCCACGGCGACGCCAAGGGTGGCACTGCGCTGAACTTCGGGTCGTATGGCCTGAAGGCGATGGAGCCGGAGCGGATTACCGCCCGTCAGATCGAAGCGGCTCGCCGCGCGATCACCCGTCACATCAAGCGCCAGGGCCGTCTCTGGATCCGCATCTTCCCGGACGTGCCGGTTTCGTCGAAGCCTGCTGAAGTCCGCATGGGCTCGGGCAAGGGCTCGCCGGAATTCTGGGTCGCCCGCGTCAAGCCGGGCCGCATCCTGTTCGAGCTGGACGGCGTGCCGGGCCCGCTCGCTGCTGAAGCTTTCGAGCGTGCGGCGATGAAGCTGCCGATCAAGGTCAAGGTCGTGGCTCGCCTCGGCGATACCTCGCACCTGGAGGGTTGATAGAATGACCAAGGCTACCGATCTTCGTGCGAAGACCGAGGACCAGCTGAGCGACGAGCTCGGCAACCTGAAGCGCGAGGCGTTCAACCTTCGCTTCCAGGCCGCGACCAGCCAGCTCGAGAAGCCGAGCCGGGTCCGCGAAGTCCGTCGCGACATCGCCCGCATCAAGACGCTGCAGAACGAGCGCTCGCGCTCGACTGCCAAGTAAAGGACGAAACCATGCCGAAGCGCGTGCTGACCGGGAACGTGGTTTCCGACAAGGGCGACAAGACCGTGGTCGTGCTGGTGGAGCGCAAGGTGAAGCACCCGCTCTACGGCAAGATCATCCGCCGCTCGAAGAAGTATCACGCCCATGACGAGGCGAACGAGTACAAGGCCGGCGAGACCGTGCGCATCGAAGAGACTGCGCCGATCTCCAAGCTCAAGACCTGGAAGGTGATCGAGCGGGTGAACACCCACGCGACCCCGGCCAAGTCGGACGCTGCCGCCTAATTTTTCAACTGGAACCGCCGGGCGAACTGTCCCGGTAGGCCTAACGAGAAGGAACCGGATCAATGATCCAGATGCAGTCCAATCTCGACGTCGCTGACAACAGCGGCGCGAAGCGGGTGCAGTGCATCAAGGTGCTGGGCGGATCGAAGCGTCGCTTCGCCTCCGTGGGCGACGTCATCGTCGTCAGCATCAAGGAAGCTGCTCCCCGCGGCAAGGTGAAGAAGGGTGACGTGCACCGCGCCGTCATCGTCCGCACCGCCAAGGACGTCCGCCGCGCCGATGGCTCGGTCATTCGCTTCGACGGCAACGCTGCCGTCCTGGTCAACAAGAACGAGGAGCCGATCGGCACCCGTATCTTTGGCCCGGTGGTCCGCGAGCTGCGCTCGAAGGGCTTCATGAAGATCATTTCGCTCGCCCCTGAGGTGCTGTGATGGCTGCTGCCAAGATCAAGAAGGGCGACCAGGTCATCGTCCTGTCCGGCAAGGACAAGGGCCGGACCGGTGAAGTCGTCAAGTCGCTGCCCAAGGACGGCAAGGTCGTCGTTTCGGGCATCAACGTCGCCGTGCGTCACCGCAAGCCGAGCCAGACCAACCCGCAGGGTGGTCTGGAGCGTTCGGAAGCGCCGCTGGCGATCTCCAAGGTCGCGCACGTGACCAAGGACGGCAAGCCGACCCGCGTCCGCTTCGAGGAGCGCGACGGCAAGAAGGTCCGTGTCGCCGTCAAGACCGGGGAGGTCATCAATGGCTGATTCCTACACGCCGCGCATGCGCAAGCTCTATGACGAGACCATCGCCAAGGCGATGACCGAGAAGTTCGGTTACAAGAACGTCATGGAAGTGCCGAAGATCGAGAAGATCGTGCTCAACATGGGCGTCGGCGAAGCCACCCAGGACAAGAAGAAGGTCGAGCAGGCCGCTTCTGAAATGGAGCTGATCGCGGGCCAGAAGCCGGTGATCACCAAGGCGAAGAAGTCGATCGCGCAGTTCAAGCTGCGCGAGGGCATGCCGATTGGCGCGAAGGTCACCCTTCGCCGCGAGCGCATGTACGAATTCCTCGACCGCTTCATCACGATCGCGCTGCCGCGCGTTCGCGACTTCCGTGGCCTGAACCCGAAGTCGTTCGACGGCCGTGGCAACTATGCCTGCGGTCTCAAGGAGCAGCTGATCTTCCCGGAAATCAGCTACGATAAGGTCGACAAGATCCGCGGCATGGACGTGATCGTGACCACCACCGCGAAGACCGACGAGGAAGCTCGCGAGCTTCTCCGTCTCTTCGGTTTCCCGTTCCCGCAGGATGCGGACGGCGAAGCCAAGGCCGCGTAAAGGAAAGAGAACTTAAGTCATGGCGAAACTGAGTTCCGTGAACAAGAACGAGCGTCGCAAGCTGCTGGTGAAGAAGTACGCCGGCAAGTATGCGAAGCTCAAGGCGATCGCGAATGACGAGAGCCTCGATGAGACCGAGCGTCTCATCGCGCGTCTCAAGATGGCCGAGCTGCCGCGCAACGGCAACCCGACCCGCATTCGCAACCGGTGCGAGCTCACCGGCCGCCCCCGCGGTTACTACCGCAAGTTCCGTCTCGCTCGTGTGATGCTGCGTGATCTGGCCAACAAGGGCCTCATCCCCGGCGTCACCAAGTCGAGCTGGTAAGGATCACGAAGATGGCAGTGACCGATCCCCTGGGTGATATGCTCACCCGCATCCGCAACGGCCAGCGCGCCCGCAAGGACTCCGTCCTTACGCCGGCGAGCAAGCTGCGTGCGCGCGTTCTCGATGTGCTCCAGCGCGAAGGCTACATCCGTGGCTACAGCGAAGAGCAGATGGGCCCCGCCGCGGGCATCCGCATCGAGCTGAAGTATTTCGAGGGCCAGCCGGCGATCAAGCACGTCGCGCGCATCTCGAAGCCGGGCCGCCGCGTCTACTCGGGCAGCCAGGAGCTTCCCCGCGTGCGCAACGGCCTCGGCATCACGATCGTCTCGACGCCGCGTGGCGTTCTCTCGGACGCGGAAGCGCGCGAGCAGAACGTTGGTGGCGAAGTGCTGGCGGAGGTGTTCTGATGAGCCGCATCGGTAAGAAGCCGGTTCTCGTCCCTGCGGGCGTGACCGCGACTGTCGACGGCGATCAGGTTTCGGTGAAGGGCCCGAAGGGCACCCTCTCGATCCCGAAGGCCGATCTGATCAGCTACGAGCTCGTCGAAGGCGGCATCTCGGTGCAGCCGGCGAACGACACCAAGCGCGCCCGTGCCTTCTGGGGCATGCAGCGTACCCTGGTGCAGAACCTGGTGACCGGCGTGACCACCGGCTTCTCGAAGAAGCTGCTGATCACCGGCGTCGGCTACCGTGCGGCTGCGCAGGGCAAGGTGCTCAAGCTCCAGCTCGGCTATTCGCACGACGTCAACATCGACGTGCCGGAAGGCATCGAGATCAAGACCCCGGATCAGACCACTGTCGAGATCTCGGGCATCGACAAGCAGAAGGTCGGCCAGATTGCGGCCGAGATTCGCCGCTGGCGCAAGCCCGAGCCGTACAAGGGCAAGGGCATCAAGTACGACGGCGAGTTCATCTTCCGTAAGGAAGGGAAGAAGAAGTGATCAGCACCAAGGGTCTCTCGCTTTTCGCGAAGCGTCGTCGCCGCAACCGTACTGCGCTTCGTGCGCGTGCCGGTGGTCGTCCGCGTCTTTCGATCCATCGCTCGGGCAAGCACATCTATGCCCAGGTGATCGACGATGCCGCCGGCAAGACCGTTGCCGCGGCTTCCACCCTCGACAAGGACGTGCGCGGCAAGACCGGCGCGACCATCGAGGCCGCCCAGGACGTCGGCAAGCGTGTTGCCGAGGCCGCCAAGGCCGCCGGCATCACCCAGGTCGTGTTCGACCGCGGTGGCTTCCTCTATCATGGCCGCGTCAAGGCGCTGGCCGATGCCGCTCGTGAGAGCGGGCTGGAGTTCTGAGAATGGCTGACGAAAACAACCAGGCGCCCGCAGAGGGCGCGGGCTTCGAAGCCCAGGACGCCGGCGCTCCCCAGGAGCAGCAGGGTCGTGGCCGCGGCCGTGGCCGTGGCGGCCCGGGTGGCGGTGGCGATCGTGGCCGTGGCGGCCGTGACGGCAACCGCGGTCGTCGCGACGACCGTCGTGGCCAGAACGCCGAGGACGGTGGCGAGGAACTGATCGAGAAGCTGGTCCACATCAACCGCGTCTCGAAGACCGTGAAGGGCGGCAAGCGCTTCGGCTTCGCGGCGCTGGTCGTCGTGGGCGACGGCAAGGGCCGTGTCGGCTTCGGTCATGGCAAGGCGCGCGAAGTGCCGGAAGCCATCTCGAAGGCGACCGCTTCGGCGAAGAAGAAGATGCTGCGCGTTCCGCTCAAGGAAGGCCGCACGCTGCACCATGACGGTGCTGGCCACTTCGGTGCCGGCCGCGTCTATGTGCGCTCGGCGCCGCAGGGTACCGGCATCATCGCCGGCGGTCCGATGCGCGCCGTGTTCGAATCGCTCGGGGTGGCCGATGTGGTGACCAAGTCGGTCGGCACTTCGAATCCCTACAACATGATCCGCGCCACCTTCGAAGCGCTCGGCGAGCAGACCTCGCCGAAGAGCGTTGCGCAGCGCCGCGGCAAGAAGATCGCCGACCTGCTCGGCCGCGGCGGTTCGCAGACCGCCGAGGCGGACGCTGCGGCTATCGCGGAGTAATCGATCATGGCGAAGATCAAGATCCAGCAGATCGGTTCGCCGATCCGCCGCACCAAGGATCAGCGCGCGACGCTGATCGGCCTGGGCCTCAACAAGATGCACAAGGTCTCGGAGCTCGAGGATACGCCCGAAGTTCGTGGCATGATCCGCAAGCTGCCGCACATGGTGAAGGTGCTCGAGGGCTAAGGCCTTCGCCACCCGGCAAGATTGAGAAGGGGCGGCAGGCGACTGTCGCCCCTTTTCGTTTGAGCGGACGCTGACTGGCCAACCGGAACCGACTATCCTGAATAGCCATGGAGCTCGTCGAGATGGCGTGTCGAAGGACCTCCTCCGATACGGGGCTTCGACAGGCGTGGTCCTCCACTCAGGATGATCGGTGGGGGTGATGGTGGCGTGCGGACGATGCCGGCTCACGCCGAGCAGCAGGGCACAAGCCTCACGCCGCAGCGCGCAGCGTGGGATCGCGGGGCACGGTGAAGCTCACCATTGCGCCGCGGGAAAGATTCTCGGCCTTCAGCTCGCCGCCATGCACGTCGATGATGCTGCGGCAGATCGACAGCCCGATGCCCAGGCCCTGCGCGGCCTTGGTCGAGATGAAGGGCATGTTGAACTTGTCGAACACCGCATCGGGGATGCCGGGACCCGTGTCCTCCACGCTGATGCGCAGGAAATCCTCCGAGGCGACCGCGCAGGTGATGCGGATCGCGCGCCGCTCGGGCGGAAGCGCCGCCATTGCGTCCTCGGCATTGCGGATCAGGTTGACCAGCACCTGCTGGATCTGGATCCGGTCGATCAGCGCTTGGGCGGGCGGCTGCATGCCGGAATAGGTGATCCGCGCGGAAGGGGCGACCTTGGCGCCGCGCGCCAGCTCGATCGCATCGTGGATGACATCGTCTATAGGCTCGATGCGCAGGTCGGCGTCCCCCTTTGCCAGATAGTCGCGGATCCGCCGGATGATGTCGCCCGCGCGCGAGATCTGGCCGCGCGCCTGGCGGATCTGCAGCTGCACCGCCTCGCGGTCGCCATCGCCGTCGCGCTTCAGCATGAGCTCGCTGACCGAGAGGAAGTTCGACGCGGCTGCCAGGGGCTGGTTGAGCTCGTGCGCCAGGCCGCCGGCCATCTCGCTGAGCGACGACACCCGCGCGCTATGGGCGAACTCGTCGCGGATCACGTCGAATCGGTGCTGTGCCTGTTGCTGCTTGTCGACGTGGCGGAAATAGAGCGCGAGCAGGGCGCCGACCATCAGGGTCAGCGCGGATGCCAGCACCAGGAACCAGCGCGCCCGCTGACGCGCCGGCCCTAAGATGTCGCTCTCGCCGATGCCGGAGGTGACGAAGATAGGATAGTTGTCCAACCGCTGGTGGCTGAACAGGCGGCGCTTGCCGTCGATCGCGCTCGGTCCCCAATATTCCCCATTGGGATCGGCCTGCTGGCGCTGCATCACCAGCGTATCCTTGAGGTCCTGCCCCCAGCTCACCGTCTGCCCTTCGCGCCGGGCCAGCGTCATGCCGCGCAGCGAGATGATCGAGATCAGGTCTTCGGGCCGGTAGTGCAAGCCGGCGTTGAAATCGACGAATCGACCGGTCGGGATATCCACTGCCACCGCGCCGGCGAAATCGCCGCGGGCATCGCGCCAGGACCGGGCGATCAGCAGCACGGCTTCCTTCGATCCCTCCGGCTCGGTGGGATTGGAGATCGCCCGTGCGACTCCGGGGGCGTCGTGCAACTCGCGGAACACGCGCTTGTTGCGGACATTGACCGGGCCGCGCTGCTTGGTGGTAAAGAGGATGTGGCCGTCGCGGTCGGCGATCTCGGCGCCGGTGATCATCGGGCCGAAATAGCGGGGCAGGGTGATCAGCTGGGGCTTGCTGTGGTCTCCTTCGTCGACAAGGGCGCCATAGCGCTCGCCGAGATATTGCGTGGCGAGGTCGGCCACTTCGAGGGTGCGCCGCACATATTGCTCGAAGGCGACCACCCGGTCGCGATTCTCCCGCGATGCCGATCGCACGGCCAGGTTGTGGTCTTCCTGGATCTGCCAGATCACCGCGACCCAGGAGATGATGACGAAGAGCAGCGCTCCGGCCACGACGATCCGTGCCGATGGCAGACGCAGGATGGCCAGGAGATTCTTCATCGCCCCCTTGTGCCTCCGCCGAGGGAAGGGCGACAAGTTCGATCTTATACGAATGGCGGCGCGAGTGCCGGCCCGGGCGCGAGGCCGTGGCGGCAGCGAAAACGGGGGTGACAAAGCCTGCTCGCGACGCTATGGGCCCCGCTTCCTTTTCCATCAGCGCGACAAAAGCGAAAGCGAGTGCATAGTATGAAGCTCAACGATCTCCGCGATAACAATGGTGCCCGCAAGAGCCGCGTCCGTGTCGGCCGCGGTATCGGTTCGGGCCTGGGCAAGACCGCTGGCCGCGGCCAGAAGGGTCAGAAGAGCCGCGAAGGCGTCTCGATCAAGGGCTTCGAGGGCGGCCAGATGCCGCTCCACATGCGCATCCCGAAGCGCGGCTTCAACAACATCTTCGCCAAGGACTATGCCGAGGTGAACCTGGGCGCGATCCAGAAGGCGGTCGATTCGGGCAAGCTGACCGCGACCGACATCACCCAGGCCGAGCTGAACGCGGCGGGCCTGACCCGCGGCGGCAAGGACGGCGTGCGCGTGCTCGGCAAGGGCGAGTTCTCGGCCAAGCTGAACTTCACCGTCGCCGGCGTGTCGAAGACCGCTCGCGAGGCGATCGAGAAGGCCGGTGGCAGCGTGACGATCCCCGAGATCGTGCCGGCTGCCGAGAAGGCCAAGGCCAAGCACCGCGTCGTCCAGAAGGCGCGTGCGGCCGACAAGGAAGCCAAGAAGGCCGCCGCCAAGGCGTGACCATGCCGGTCCCCGGCCTCGCGCCGGGGCAAGCATGACGCCGTTCGGCGACTTGTCCCCAGCGTCTCGCCGGGGACAGATTGCCCTAAGGGTTGGACACCCTATATGAACGGCGGGGGGCGGAGACGCTCATCCGCCGTTTCTGTTTCCGGGACCTAATACGACATGGCCTCCGCCTCCGATCAACTTGCTTCCAGCATCAACCTGGCGAAGTTCGCCAAGGCTACCGATCTCAAGAAGCGCCTGTGGTTCACCCTCGGCGCACTGATCGTCTTCCGCATGCTGAGCTACGTGCCGCTTCCGGGCGTCGATCCCACCCAGCTGAACCTGCTCGCGCAGCAGACCCAGGGCGGCGTGCTCGATTTCTTCAACAACTTCACCGGCGGCGCGCTCAACCGCATGTCGATCGTCGCGCTCGGCGTGATGCCCTACATCACCGCCTCGATCGTGGTGCAGCTGGCGACTTCGCTGTCGCCGACGCTGAACGCGATCAAGAAGGAAGGCGAGAGCGGCCGCAAGCGCCTCAACCAGTACACCCGCTACGGCACGGTGGCGCTGACCGCGGTGCAGGGCTATTTCATCGCCGTCGGGCTCGAGACCTTCGGCGCCAGCCAGGGCCTGCAGCCCGTGGTGGAGCCCGGCATGATTTTCCGCATCGGCGCGGTGATCTCGCTGATCGGCGGCACCATGTTCCTGATGTGGATCGGTGAGCAGATCACCAATCGCGGCATCGGCAACGGCATCTCGCTGATCATCATGGCGGGCATCGTCGCCCGCCTGCCCACCACGCTCGTCCAGCTGTTCGAGAGCGGCCGCACCGGATCGATCGATCCGCTGCGCCTGATCATCATCATCTTCGGCGTGGCGGCGCTGGTGCTGTTCATCTGCTTCATGGAGCGTGCCCAGCGCCGCATCCTGATCCAGTATCCGAAGCGCCAGACAGCCCGCGGCGTGCAGGCCGAGCGCAGCCACCTGCCGCTCAAGCTCAACACCGCCGGCGTGATCCCGCCGATCTTCGCCTCGTCGCTGCTGCTGCTGCCGCTGACGGTCACCCAGTTCGCCGGCAACATGACCGCGGGCGAGAACTGGTACAGCGACCTGATCATCAACCTGAACACGTGGCTGCGTCACGGTTCGCCGATCTACATGGCGCTCTACGGCTTCGGCATCATCTTCTTCTCCTTCTTCTACACCGCCGTGGTGTTCAATCCGGAGGAGACCGCCGAGAACCTCAAGCGCTATGGCGGGTTCATCCCGGGCATCCGTCCGGGCAAGAACACCGAGCTGTACTTCGACTACGTGCTCACCCGCATCACCGTGATCGGCGCTGCCTATCTGACGGTCATCTGCCTCGTTCCCGAAGCGGTGTTCTCGTCGATGAGCATTCCGTTCCTGATGGGCGGCACCAGCCTGCTCATCGTCGTCAACGTGACGATGGACACGGTGACGCAGATCCAGTCGCATTTGCTGGCGCACCAGTATGGCGATCTGATCAAGAAGGCGAAGCTGAAGGGTCGCGCGCGTTAAGCGCGGCCCAGAGCCTAAGAGGGGACAGGCTTAGTGAACATCATCCTGTTGGGCCCGCCGGGAGCCGGCAAGGGCACCCAGGCCAAGCGTCTCGAGCAAGAGCGGGGCATGGTCCAGCTCTCGACGGGCGACATGCTGCGCGCCGCGGTGAAGGCGGGAACGCCCACGGGCATCCAGGCCAAGGCCGTGATGGATGCCGGCGAACTGGTCTCGGACGCGATCGTCTCGGGGATCATCGGCGAGCGGCTGGACATGGAAGACACGCTGAAGGGCGCGATCTTCGACGGCTATCCGCGCACCGCCGCCCAGGCCGAATCGCTCGACACGCTGCTGAGCGAGCGCGGCCGCCAGCTCGACTTCGTGATCGAGCTCGAAGTGAACGAGGATGCGCTGGTCGAGCGCGTCGAGGGTCGTTTCACCTGCGCCAATTGCGGTGAAGGCTATCACGACAAGTTCAAGCTGCCCAAGGTCGAGGGCACCTGCGACGTGTGCGGCCATCACGAGTTCAAGCGCCGTCCGGACGACAATGCCGAGACCGTGCGCACCCGCATGGCCGAATACCGTGCCAAGACCGCGCCGATCCTGCCCTTCTACGAGGCCAAGGGCCTGGTGCGGAAGGTCGACGGCATGGCCGACATCGCCGAGGTCGGCGCGCAGATCGACGCGATCCTCGACGGCAAGGCGTGAGATACCCCTCCTTGTGAGGGACTGGATTTGGGAAAGGCCGGGCATGACGCCCGGCCTTTCCTGTTTCTGCTGTTCTGCGTCGGCCATGGCTTCTCCCCGGGGAGCTGAATGGCCAAAGCCGGCAATGCCTAAGCCTTTGTAATATATTGTTGCTCTAACCCCTGCTTAAGCACGGGGTGTGACGATCCCCCCGGTCCGGCCATGCAGGCTGGGTGGGGGATTTTCGTTCGATGCTGCCCAAGCGCGCATTGCTGAGAGCTGCCGGCCTTACCGGCCTGTCTGCGCTCGCCCGCCGCGCGACGGGCAGCCAGCTGCGCATCCTCTGCTATCACGGCCTCTGGCTCGCGCCCGGCGCGCCATATGGCAGCTGCCTGTTCATGACGCCCGACAGGTTCGCCGCCCGCATGGCGCGGCTCGCCCGCTCCGGCCTGCCGGTGCTGCCGCTCGGCGAGGCAGTCGAGCGGCTCGCCGTGGACCGGCTGCCGCGCGCCGCGGTGGTGATCACGATCGACGATGGCTGGGCCTCGACCCACAGCCATATGCTGCCGGTGCTGGAAGCGCATCGCCTGCCCGCGACGCTCTATGCCACCACCTGGTATGCCGGCCGCGACCTGCCGGTGGTCAATGTCGCGGTCGACTATCTCATCGCGGCATCGGGGCGGGCAGGCGAGGATCGCGGCGCCGTCATCCGCCGGATAGAGGCGCTGCCGGAAGGCGAGCGGCTCGCGGCGCTGCGCAGCTATGGCCGCGCGCTGGGCGTAGGCGAGGCATGGCTCGAGCGCCGCCAGTTCCACCTGATGCGCCCCGACGAGATCGCCGACGCCCATGCGCGCGGCCTCGACATCCAGCTCCACACGCATCGCCATATCGACGTCTCCGGCCGCATCGGCCAGCTGGTGCCCGAGATCGAGGCCAACCGCGCGGCGATCCTGGCGGCAACCGGCGGGACGACACCGGAGCATTTCTGCTACCCGAGCGGCACCTTCCATCCGTCCGCACCGGCGCTGCTCGCTGCCAGCGGGGTGCGCTCGGCCACCCTGGTCAGCGAAGGCCTCAACCCGCCCACGGCGGACCCCTATGCGCTGCGCCGCTTCGTCGATGGGCAGCATGTCTCGGCCAGCGCATTCCAGGCCTATCTCGACGGCACGCTCCATTACCTGTCGCTTGTGCGCCGGGCCGCCGAGCGGATCGAGGTCGAAGTGCCGCGCCGTGTCGCCGCCGCTTCTGGAATGCTGCTCTGCGCGCTATGATCCTCCCGCTTCATGAGGGGAGGGGAATATGAAGACCCGTTCGCTGATCGCCCTGGCACTGCTCGCCGCATCGCCGGCCGCCGCCGAAGTCACTGCATCCGCCGATACCAGCTTCATCGTCACGCATAAGCTGGCGGTCGCCGCCTCGCCGGCAAAGCTCTGGGCGACGCTGGTCGCGCCCGCCAGTTGGTGGAACCCCGAGCATAGCTGGTCGGGCGATGCCGCGAATCTCTCGATGGATGCGCGGGCCGGCGGCTGCTTCTGCGAGAAGCTGGCCGAGGGCGGCAGCGTCGAGCATCTGCGGGTGCTTTTCGTTCAGCCGAACAAGCTGCTGCGTCTTGGCGGCGGACTGGGACCGATCCAGGCGATGCCGGCCAGCGGCGTGATGACCTTCGCGCTCAAGCCGGGCGCTGATGGCAAGTCGACCGAGCTGACCGTCACCTATGCGGTGGCCGGCGGGCCGGGGCTGGGCAAGATCGCCGCGCCGGCCGACGGCATGATCGCCGGCCAGCTCGCCAGGCTGAAGGCGACAGCGGAGCGGTAAGCCCTCCAGTTCCTCGCCGGCAGGAGCTCGGCGAGGGATCGCCAAATCAACATTACCTTTTTGTCATGCCCCGGTCACCGCCCGGGGCAGGGGGTAATCGTATCTGGGATCCGTGGCCGGCGGGATCGTCGGTCGCACGCAGAGGTCTTCAGCATGCGGTCCGCCTCTCCGCGCTTTTCGGCTCAGGGCCGATCGCCGCCCCCGCGATCGTTGCTCGGGTGCCCGCCTCGCCACTGCCCCGGCGGGGCGGGTGTCGCCTGAAGCGCAGGGCTGGCCGCACGCCCCTGAAGTCGTCGATGCTGCCCTGGCATCGACGCAATGGCCGGCGGACACCCCCTTGTTCGCCGGCCAACCCTCTCTTGGAGCGGATGGACGCGGTTGGAGCGACGGATGAATCACCGGATCCTGATCGTTGAGGATGATGCCGCCGCCGCGGACTTCGTGACGCGCGGGCTTGCCGATGCCGGCTTCGCGGTCGAGTCCTGCGAGGACGGCCGCGCCGGCCTGGCCCGGGCCGAGACGGGCAATTTCGATCTCTGGATTTTCGATCGCATGCTTCCCGGCATGGATGGGCTGTCGCTGCTCGGCCTGCTGCGCGAGCAGGGGCGGCGGACCCCGGCGATCATGCTTTCCGCGCTCGGTACGGTGGACGACAAGGTCGGCGGCCTCGCCGCTGGTGCCGACGACTATCTCGCCAAGCCCTTCTCCTTTGCCGAGCTGCGGGCGCGCGTCGCCGCGCTGCTGCGCCGCGCCGACCGGGCCGAGGCGGAGACCCAGGCCACGCGCATCGTGGTGGGCGATCTCGAGATCGACCTGCTTTCCCGCACGGTCGCGCGCTCCGGTCGCGCGGTATCGCTGGTTGCCCGCGAATTCCACCTGCTCGAATATCTCGCCCGCCATGCCGGCGAGGTCGTCACCCGGACGATGATGCTCGAGCATGTCTGGAACTGCCGTTTCGATCCGGGCTCGAACGTGGTCGACGTCCATATCGGCCGCCTGCGCCGCAAGCTGGAGGAAGGCGAGCGCCCGATCCTCCATACCGTGCGCGGCGCGGGGTATCGGCTGGCGGTGGAGGGCTAGTCCCCCTCCATATCGCTATCCCGGCCTCGTGCCGGGGCGACGGGAACCTTGCAAGATAGGACTTCGCCTGCTCTCTGAAAGCATGGTGCGGCTCTCCTCGCCCACACGCAAGTGTATCAAGAGATTCAATGAATTGTTCGATCCGCAGGTCGAACGTTGCATGCCGGGACGGTGGGCCCTCGGGCTGCTTGGCGGCAGAGGCGGGATGGTGTATGAGTCGCTTTCCGGCGAAAGCCTTTCCCGCAGCGCTTGACTCGGCGTTGGCGGATGCATATGTCGCGCATCTTCCGAAAGATCGGTTTCACGGCGGCGCCTTGGCGTGTTCGTCGTGCCGCTGCATTTCGGAAGTCAACGCTACGAGATGGGGTGCGAGCTGCCATGCGGCACCCCGTGGAGCTGGGAGAAAAAATTTCATGGCTCGTATTGCGGGTGTCAACATCCCGACCAACAAGCGCGTCGTCATCGCGCTGCAGTACATCCACGGCATTGGCCCGGCCAAGGCCAAGGAGATCACCGAGAAGCTGAACATCGCGGCCGAGCGCCGGGTTCAGGATCTCTCGGACCAGGAAGTCCTGCAGATCCGCGAGGCGATCGACGCCGGCTACACCGTGGAAGGCGACCTGCGTCGCCAGACCGCGATGAACATCAAGCGCCTGATGGACCTCGCCTGCTACCGTGGCCTGCGCCACCGCAAGGGCCTGCCCGTCCGTGGCCAGCGCACGCATACCAATGCGCGCACCCGCAAGGGCAAGGCCAAGCCGATCGCCGGCAAGAAGAAGTAAGCGCTAGGTCGGAAGGGACAGAAAAATGGCACGTGAACCGCAGCGCATTCGCCGTCGCGAGCGCAAGAACATCACCGCCGGCGTCGCCCATGTGAACGCCAGCTTCAACAACACGATGATCACCATCACCGACGCGCAGGGCAACGCCATCTCGTGGTCGTCTGCCGGCATGATGGGCTTCAAGGGCTCGCGCAAGTCGACCCCGTACGCCGCCCAGGTCGCCGCCGAGGACGCGGGCCGCAAGGCCGCCGAGCACGGCGTGCGCACCCTCGAGGTGGAAGTGAAGGGCCCGGGTTCGGGCCGCGAATCGGCGCTCCGTGCGCTGCAGGCGGTCGGCTTCCAGATCACGTCGATCCGTGACGTGACCCCGATCCCGCACAACGGCGTCCGTCCGTCGAAGCGCCGTCGCGTCTAAATCCTGCTTGCACCGCGAGCCCTGAGGCGGGCTCGCGGTCCTGCAGCTGTTACCTGGCGGGATGGCCTCAAATCCCGCCCAACATGAGGAAAGCCCGTGTCGGTCAACGCTAAGAACTGGCAGGAACTCAAGAAGCCCAACGGCCTCGAGAAGAAGCCCGGTGGCGATCCCAAGCGCAAGTCGACCTTCGTAGCCGAGCCGCTGGAGCGTGGTTTCGGCCTGACGCTCGGCAACGCGCTGCGCCGCGTGCTGCTTTCGTCGCTCCAGGGTGCCGCGGTTACCTCGATCAAGATCGAGAACGTCCTCCACGAGTTCAGCTCGCTGGCAGGCGTGCGCGAGGACGTGACGGACATCGTCCTCAACGTCAAGCAGATCGCGCTCAAGATGCAGGGCGAAGGCCCGAAGCGCCTCCAGCTGTCGGCCACCGGCCCGGCTGAGGTGAAGGCCGGCGATATCGCCGTGTCGGGCGACATCGAGGTGATGAACCCCGATCTCGTCATCTGTCACCTGGACGATGGCGCGACGCTCAACATGGAGCTGACCGCCGACACCGGCAAGGGCTATGTCCCCGCCGCGTCGAACCGTCCGGCAGACGCCCCGATCGGCCTGATCCCGGTCGATGCCCTGTACAGCCCGGTCCGCCAGGTTTCGTACAAGGTCGAGAACACCCGCGTCGGCCAGGAGCTCGACTACGACAAGCTCACGCTGTCGATCGAGACCGATGGCACGATCACCCCGGAAGACGCCGTGGCCTATGCCGCGCGCATCCTCCAGGACCAGCTGGCGCTGTTCGTCCACTTCGACGATTCGGCGGTTACCCGTTCGGCTCCGATCGGCATGGCAGCTGCGGCTGCTCCGGCCGAGGGCGGTTCGGGCGATGCGTCGCAGATCAACCGTTACCTGCTGAAGAAGGTCGACGAGCTGGAGCTTTCGGTCCGCTCGGCGAACTGCCTCAAGAACGACAACATCATCTATATCGGCGACCTGGTCCAGAAGACCGAAGCCGAGATGCTGCGCACGCCGAACTTCGGCCGCAAGTCGCTCAACGAGATCAAGGAAGTCCTGTCGTCGATGGGTCTCCGTCTCGGCATGGAAATCCCGGGCTGGCCGCCTGAGAACATCGAAGAGATGGCCAAGAAGCTCGAGCAGGAGATCATGGGCTAAGGCCTGCGATCACCGCGAAACAAACGAAAGGGCCGTCCCGAAAGGGGCGGCCCTTTTGCTTTGCCTGTGCCCCTCGGTGGTGACGTAGTTTGAAGTTACCCAGCGGGCCAACCCACAACCGTCATCCCGGCGAAAGCCGGGACCCAGGGTTTCTCTGCCTTGTCGCTCTTGGCTCTGGGTCCCGGCTTTCGCCGGGATGACGATATGGGAAGTCGACACCGCCAAATTACGTCACCACCGCCCCTCTCTGCCCTTGACATCGCCGCGCTGATATGGTACAAAACGGGAACAATGCCGTCCTGCGCCTTTGCGCCGGGCGGCATTTTTCGTTTCCGGGATGAGCGATGGTGGGTGGCGACATGGGGAAGATGGGTGAGCAGGGGCGCGTGGTGCGGCAGGCGCGGAATCGGAAGACGCAGGTGATCCGCACCAGGGGCAAGCGCTGGTCCCAGGCGGCGGAGCGCGCGTTCCTGGAGGAACTGGCGGCGACCGCCAATGTGCGGGCGGCGGCGGAGGCGGCGGGCTTTTCGACCACGGCGATCTATCGGCGGCGGATGCGCTGGCCCGGCTTCGCGGCCGCGTGGCAGGCCTGCCTGGAGCAGGGCTATGCGCGGATCGAGACGCAGTTGATCGCGCTCGCCACCGACAGCCTGCGGAGCGAGCCGGTCAGTGGCGCCGCCGTGGCGACCGGCAAGGCGATGAGCGTCACCGAGGCGATGAACCTGCTCAAGCTGCACCGCGCTTCGGTGAAGGGCGGCGCGCCGCAGCGCTATGACGCACGCGCCCGGCCGCCCGACATCGAGGCGGTGCGGGCGAGCATCCTGCGCAAGATCGAGGCGATCGAGCGTGCCGGTGCCGGTGCGGGGAAGCCGGCGCGGGCCGCGAAGCGAAGCGGGCGGACAGGGGAGGCGTGAAATGGGGATGCTGGCGCCGCGGATCGGGCGGCTGGATGCCGGACAGCGTTTGCGGCTGCTCGATGCGCTGAGTGCGGCGGAGCTGCGCGCGCTCGACGGCGACTGGAGCGAATGGGCCCATGCCGGGCAGCAGGCGCCCGAGGGGGACTGGCGGACCTGGGTGCTGATGGCGGGGCGTGGCTTCGGCAAGACGCGGGCGGGCGCCGAATGGCTGCACGCGCTCGTCCGCGAGAGCGGTGCGGTGCGGATCGCGCTGGTCGCGGCGACGATCGAGGAGGCGCGTCGGGTGATGGTGGAAGGCCCATCGGGGCTGCTCGCCACCGCGCCGCACGGGGGCGTGCGCCCGAGCTTCGAGGCCAGCCGGCAGCGGGTGGTCTTCGCCAACGGTGCCGAGGCGGTGCTGTTCTCCGGCGCCAATCCGGACACGCTGCGCGGCCCCGAGCATCATTTCGCCTGGTGCGACGAACTCGCCAAATGGCGCCATCCCCAGGAGAGCTGGGACATGCTGCAACTGGGGCTGCGTGCCGGTGCGGCACCGCGTGCGCTGGTCACCACCACGCCGCGGGCGGGGCTGGCGGCGCTGCGCGGGATATTGGCCAGCCCGGACACCGTGGCGACGGGCGGGGCGTCCGGCGACAATCCGCATCTCGCGCGATCCTGGCTCGATGCGATGAGCGATGCCTATGGCGGCACCCGGCGCGGACGCGAGGAGATCGACGGGCTGCTCGATCCCGATATCGAGGGCACGCTGTGGCCGTCGGCGCTGATCGAGGCGTGCCGTGGCCCGGCGCCCGACCCGGCCGGGCTGGTGCGGGTGGTGATCGGGGTGGACCCGCCGGCCAGCGCCGGGGGGACATGCGGCATCGTGGCGTGCGGGGTGGATGCGGACGGCATCGGCCATGTGCTGGCCGATCATTCGGCGAGCGGGCTCTCGCCGGAGGGCTGGGCGCTGCGCGTCGCGGCGGCGGCGGAGGCGTGCAGCGCCGATCGCGTGGTGGTGGAGACCAACCAGGGCGGCGACATGGTGCGCGCGGTGCTGCGCGCGGCGAATGTGCGGTTGCCGCTCCGCACGGTGACGGCGACGCGGGGCAAGTCGGCGCGCGCCGAGCCGGTCGCCGCCTTGTTCGAGAGCGGCGGAGTGCGGCTGGCCGGACGGTTCGACGCGCTCGAGGCGGAATTGATGGGCATGACCGTGGCGGGAAGCTATCACGGTCCGGGGCGCTCGCCCGACCGCGCCGATGCCATGGTATGGGCAATCTGGGCGCTGATGCTGGCGGCGCCGGCCCTGCCGCGGGTACGCACGGCTTGACTTTCGCGCCCGAATCCGCTTTGGGCGCGCCTTCGCGAAATTCGCACACGGGTTTTGGGCAGCGGCCCTTATCGCTGCCTGGCTTGGGGTACCGGAGGGTACCCATCAAAGTAATACTTTGATGGGCGCCCCCAAACGGCCCCCAGACGAACTGAAGGAAGTTACCATGCGTCATCGTGTTGGCGGCCGTAAGCTGCAGCGTACCTCGGCTCACCGCATTGCGCTGTTCCGCAACCTGAGCGCCGCCCTGATCAAGCACGAGCAGATCACCACCACCCTCGCCAAGGCGAAGGAGCTTCGCCCGTACGTGGAGAAGCTGATCACGCTCGCCAAGAAGGGTGGCCTGTCGAACCGCCGTCTGGCCCATGCCCGCCTGCTCGACGACGCCCAGCTGGTGAAGCTGTTCGACGTGCTGGCGACGCGCTATGCCGACCGCAACGGCGGCTATACCCGCATCATCAAGACCGGCCCGCGCGCTTCGGACGCCTCGCCGATGGCGATCATCGAGTTCGTCGATCGCGACGTCTCGGCCAAGGGCCAGGATTCGGGCCCGGTGTTGGCCGACGAGGATTTCGACGCCGTCGCCTGATCGGCCTCGATCATCGAGATAGGGAAGGGCGGTCGCACCACGGTGCGGCCGCCCTTTTCCTTTGGGGGCCACCACGGCGCGGGATACATTCGTGGCGAGGAGAGGCAGTTGAGAGCAGGACTGGCCATCACGATGCTCGTCGCGCTGGCGGGGTGCGACTCGCCGGGCAATGTCGCCGACCCGCAGCCCCAGCCGCAGGCGAAGCCGATCGCCCGCACCGTTCTGGAAAGCGAGGACAGCGCGAAGTTCCGGATGGCCGCACGCAGGCTCTACGCATCGCTCGGCATGCCGTCCTGCGATGCGCCGGCGGGCTTCGACCGCAAGGCGCAGCTCGAGCCCGAGCGGGCGGAGGTCGCCGCGTTCGAAGCGCGGCTGGGGACGAGCGGGGCGGCCTTCCAGCTGGCGATTGCGCGCGCCGACGCCGAATACACTCTGTCATGCTGGAACGACCGCGACATCGCCTTTGCCCGCAAGCATGTCGAGATGACGCGCGAGGATGTGGCGGGCGGCCTGGCCAGCTTGCGGGCGCTTCTGCCCAGCCTCGATCGCGGGCCGGTGCACGAGCCGATCCCCGCCCGCAGCGCTGCGTTTCGTGGCCTGGTCCGCCGTCTCGTCGAGACGGTGCAGCCGCAATGCCAGCTTGCCGATGGCGCTGCGAACGAAGCGATTCTGGCGCCCGCGCTCGAACTGGTCCGGCAGTTCCAGACGCGCCTGCCCGATGCGGTCCACCGCCACCATTATGCGATCGCCAAGGCGGATGTGGATCTCGAGCAATCGATGACGCTGGTCGAATGCGTGGCGCCCGCGCGCGTTTTGCCGGATCGGCTGCGCGACGACCTGCTCGCCGATGTCCGCCGCCGGATCGCGGCGCTGCAGGCGATCCGCCTCTAGCTTCGTTTCGCGGGCGGAAAGTTTTTCCTTCCCTCCCGGCGCCGGGTCCGGCTCCCCACATCCGTAGCATGAACAGGAACCCTTCCCATTCCAATATCGGCGCCTGGCTTTCGGCCGGTGTGGCGCTCGCTCCCGTCCTCGGCGCCCTGGCCTGGGCCGTTTCGGAGACATCGGTGCTCGGTTTCGCTTGAGCGGCGGCGAGGGGGCGCTAGCCTAGGGGCATTCGCCATTCGGAGGCCCCATGCGCCGCTCTCTCATCCTTTCCCTGCTTCTTGCGACCCCCGCATTCGCCCAGACCCAGCCGGAGACCAAAGTGACCAAGCTTGCCTATCCCGAAACCCGCCGCGTCGACGTGGTGGAGGAGCAGTTCGGGGTGAAGGTGGCGGATCCCTATCGCTGGCTCGAGAATGACGTGCGGGGCGACAAGGAAGTCGCCGCCTGGGTCGATGCCGAGAACAAGGTGACCAACAGCTATCTTGCCACGCTGCCCGGCCGCGACTGGTTCAAGGCGCGGATCAAGCAGCTGTTCGATTACGAGCGCTTCGGCGTGCCGCAGAAGAAGGGCGGCCGCTATTTCTACATGCACAATAGCGGCCTGCAGAACCAGGCGGTGCTGTTCGTCCGCGACAAGCTCGATGGCGAGGGCCGGGTGCTCATCGATCCCAATGGCTGGTCGAAGGACGGCGCCACGGCGCTTTCCGAATGGGCGCCGTCGGAGGACGGCAGGTATCTGCTCTACGCGATCCAGGACGGCGGCACCGACTGGCGCATCGGAAAGGTACTCGACGTCGCCACAGGCAAGGACACCGGCGACAGCGTGCATGGGATGAAGTTCACCCTGGCGGCGGTCTGGGCCAAGGACGGCAGCGGCTTCTTCTACTCGCGCTACCCGGACGTCGCGGCGGACGCGAAGTTCCAGGCGCTCAACGAGAACCACAAGATCTATTTCCACAAGCTCGGCACCCCCGACAGCGCCGACAGGCTGGTCTACGAGACGCCGGATCATCCGAGCTGGAGCCACTATGCCCAGATCACCGATGACGGGCGCTGGATGGTGATCACCACCAGCGAGGGCACCGACGACCGCTACCGGATCTCGCTGATCGACCTGAAGGACCCGGCGATGAAGCCGCGGGTGATCATCCCGGCGCTGGAGAACAGCTGGGGCCTGGCCGGCAATGTCGGCAGCAAATTCTACTGGGTGACCAACAAGGGCGCGCCCAAGCACAAGATCGTGACGATGGACGTCGCCTCGGCGGACCTGGCGACGACCGAGCTGGTGCCCGAGGACAAGGCGACGCTGGAAGGCGCCGCGATCGTCGGCGGCACGCTGGTCGCCAGCTATCTGGTCGACGCCAAGACCGAGGTGCGCCGCTACAAGCTCGACGGCAGCGCGCTCACGCCGGTCAAGCTGCCGGGCGTCGGCAGCGCCTCGGGCTTCGGCGGCGAGCCGGACGATGCCGAGACCTTCTATTCCTATACCAGCTTCAACGAGCCGACGACGATCTACCGCTACGACATGGCGAGCGGGGTGAGCACGCCCTGGGCGCGGCCGAAGCTCGACTTCAAGCCGGAGGACTACAAGGTCGAGCAGCGCTTCTTCGCGTCGAAGGACGGGACCAAGGTGCCGCTGTTCATCGTCCGCAAGGCGACCACCACCGGCCCGGCGCCGACCCTGCTCTGGGGCTATGGCGGCTTCAACGTCTCCTACGGCCCGAGCTTCTCGTCCTCGCGCCTGGCATGGCTGGAGCAGGGCGGCGTGTTCGTCCTCGCCAACATCCGCGGCGGCGGCGAATATGGCAAGGCGTGGCATGACGGCGGGCGGCTGGCGAACAAGCAGAACGTGTTCGACGACTTCATCGGCGCCGGCGAGTATCTGATCCAGCAGGGCATCACCGGCAGGAACCAGCTGGCGATCCAGGGCGGCTCGAACGGCGGGCTGCTCGTCGGCGCGGTGGTCAACCAGCGGCCGGACCTGTTCGCCGCGGCGCTGCCGGCGGTGGGCGTGATGGACATGCTGCGCTTCGACCGGTTCACCGCGGGCCGCTACTGGGTCGACGATTACGGCTATCCGTCGAAGGAAGCCGATTTCAGGACGCTCTACGCCTATTCGCCGTACCACAACGTCAAGTCGGGCGTGGCCTATCCGGCGATCCTGGCGACCACCGCGGACACCGATGACCGCGTCGTGCCGGGGCATACCTTCAAGTACACCGCGGCGATCCAGCATGCCGATATCGGCGACAAGCCGCACCTCGTCCGCATCGAGACGCGCGCGGGGCACGGCTCGGGCAAGCCGACCGACAAGATCATCGACGAGGCGGCGGACCTCTGGGCCTTCACGGCGAAGTGGACCGGCCTGACGGTGAAGACCAGGTGATCGTCCGCGCGCTCGCCCTGACGGGCGCGCTGTGCGCCGCGGCTCCGGCCGCGGCGCAGCAGACGGTGACCAAGGCGGAGGTGCGCAGCCAGAAGCCCTCGGTCACCGACGCGCAGCTGCGCAACCAGCTCTGGGGCATGTTCCACAAGGAGGACCGGCGCACCCGCAAGACGCCGGCGCGCCCGCTCGAGGACGTGTGGCTCGACACGCCCGCCTATCCCACCAAAGTGCCGGATCTCTGCCGTTCGGACCGGGTGACGATGCGGCTGGCGCCGGCTGATCCGCGGGAAGCCGAACCCGACGCCGACACGCCGATGCGGGCCTATGGCCTGGACAGCGAGAAGCGTTTCCTCTTCCTCGCGCTTCCGGCCGAAGAGGCGCCCGAGCAGGAGGAAGATGCCCCCGGGAAGCGCCGGGACATGTGGCACGGCGCCTGCTCCAGACTCGACCGCTACGACGCGCGCTTCTTCCGGGCGGACGACGAGAAGCTGGCCATGGGAGGCTATCGCGCGTTGCTCCGCGCCGCACGGGTGGTGCAGGCAGGCGAAGCGAAGATCCGCTGCAACCTGTCGCAGATCGAGAAACGGCCCTGCGCCGAGGTGCTGGGAGAATTCGCCAAAGCGCCGATCTCCTCGATCGAATCCTGCCCGGCGGTGACCGGACTGGCCTGTTACAGCATCTTCGGCTCAGGCGATCTCCAGGTTCGTGTGACGATCGTCGACGATCCCGACAGCTACAAGCGGGCGGGGGGAGAGGCGCTGCCGATGGGCAGGCTGATGTCGGTGGACGTCGATGAGATGATCATCCTGTGGCATACCCGCCCCGATTGAATTCCATTCAGCCGCACGACAGACTCGCGGGCATAATTCTCGTTCCACGAAAGTAACGGAGGGCGGCATGACGGTTCTGAAGCTTGTGGGCGTCGCGGCCGGCGCGGTGGCGATGGCCGGACTGGCAATGCCGGCACAGGCGCAGGCGCAGGAGCGCTGGCGCCCGTCGCGCGAAGTGAAGAAGGACAAGTTCGACCTGGGCGACGCGATCGTCGGCGGCCTGGTTGTCGGCGGCGTGCTGGCGCTGATATCCAGCGGGAAGAAGAAGGCGCACGACGTCGCCCCCGCCGAGGAGCGCGTGCCGATCGACACCGGTCCGGTCGAGGAAAGCCGCTATGGCGAGCCTGCCCAGCCCGGCAGCGGCCCGATCGCCGAGACGCCCGCACCCGATTCGGCCCGCTTCGACGGGCTCTATGACGAAGACGCCGCCGCGGACCGCTGCGCGATGGAGACCGAGACGCTGGGCGAGCGCCATGCGCGGCTGGCGCGGGTCTCGAACGTCACCAGCACCGTGTGGAACGGCAAGAGCTGGGTGATCAAGGGCCAGGTCGAGCTGGCCAACAGCTACCGCGACACCAACAAGCAGAGCCACGGCTTCCGCTGCTCGCTGCGCCGGGGCAGCGAGCCCGTCGTCACCATCGACGGGATGGAGGTCGGAACGGAGAACTGAGGCCGTGGATTCGTGAAGGCGGCCAGACGGCAAGCGCGCCGTCTGAAGACATGCGGCCAGGTTGATAATCGTCGCGATGCGGTGACGCCATGGGACAGGCTTGTCCAATCTGCGACGAGGAAGCGAAGACGAATCCGAGGTATCCACGCTACCTCTGCCGGGCGTGCGTCGGGCGGGCGACCGATGAAAATGCCGAGCAAGTTCATTTCTTTCAATCGAGCCCAGATGGCAGATATGCGGCCCGTTATGTCGCGACGGGAGACGACTATCCCAGTCACGAGTGTTTCATCGACGGCGTAAAATGTTGGGCGGACGAAGCCCGCTTCGGCGGCATCATAGTGCAAGTGATTTAAGGCCGCTTTCGCCCCAGTTGCTACCGATCTGGTTCAATTGGACGATGCCTGAAGGCGGCCGCTCGCTTTAGACGCTGCGATCGAAGCCGGCTCCTTAACGAAGCCGACTAACTACTTGCATTTATATTTGAGTCTCCACTAGCGTGCCTTTTGGGGGGAAGCTCGATGAAATGGACGCAAGCCGCGACGCTTATCATCTTCGGGCTGACCACAGCTTGTGGCGGTGGCGGTGGCGGTGGCGGCTCGGGGTCCGTCGTGGCACCGGCCCCAACCCCGACGCCGTCGCCTTCACCGACGCCCACACCTGCAGCCACGCGATTCCAGATCGAAGGCGCCGGGCCCGTGATTGGAGAAGTGCGCTTTTACCCGCGAGGCGTGGTCGTAAGCGGAGGGTCCGACTATTCGGCCTTCGGCACCGACCGAAACGGCGTATTCTATCGCGGGCTGTTTTCTCCGATCAACTTCCCCTATTCTCCCATTCCATTTGTCGACGACGGCAGCAACGCGATCCTGGCATTCGGCATCGACAAGACCTCGGGCCTGACGCTGTCGCAAATGACAGCGCCTGCAGGCTCGACCGTCATCTCGCCGCTGACTACGCTGATCTACGGCACCGGCGATCAGTCGCTGACCAAGCGTGCGCTCCAGCTTGATTCAGGCGGTTTCGCCCTGGGAGACCGGGATCGGGATTTGCGAACCTTCTCGTGGGTTCGGGCAGTCGCGTCTGCCGATGCCATGGAAGTCGCCGACGCGCGGCGCATCCGCGCCGCCAATATCCGGCTGACCGCGTTTCTCTATGCGATCCAGCAGTTTGGCTACGGGCCCGGCTATTCCACCTTCTACTACACGACCCTGTTCGGAACGGATACTCCCGCGCTGGCGGAGATCCTCAAGGCGCAACCGACACTCCGCATCTATACCGAAGCGGGTGCCGAGGCCGTGCTGCGGGCGCTGCCGCGAAACCCATCCAATTCCGGCAGATACCGCGACGACGTTATCGCCGCTGCCGCGCATCTGATCACGCTCTACTCGGTGGCGATCGGGCCGATCGAGGCAGACGACGACGTCGCGGCTTCCTACATGCTGGGGATCCAGGGCTATCTGCTGCGTGCCTTGTGGGATTTGAGCTCGGCGAACACCGCCGAGGCGGCAGCGCGCGTGCAAGCCATCGGAATTTCAGAGATCTACGCCGCGGTTGCGCCGTTCGCCGAACATCCTGCGCTAAGTTCGAATAGCTTGTTCCCTGAACCCGACTTCTTCTTCGTTGCGCCGGGCGGGACGGCCACGATCCCGTTCTACGATCCCAACTCGAATGGCTCGGTGGCGCTTGCCTCGAACGACCTGACCTGGTTCGTCGAATCGAACAAATATCCGTTAAGCCTGGTTGGCGTGACCGTTCCCTCGCGCTTCGAGCCCGCCATCGCCGTCACGCCGCAGGCTGGCGGTGCACTGTTCATCCAGGCGAAAGCCGGCTTCAACGGGGTCGCCTGGTTCGATTATGAGGTCAAAACTCCAGGTGGGATCTCTGCGAGCAGTCGCGCCTATGTCATCGTGAAGTAGCGCCGCCAGCCGTAGGATTGGCCTGAACGGCAGCTATCGCCCCAGTTGCAGACGTTCGCCGAACGTGGCCTTATTGCGCGCATGAGCGATGACGAAAGCGGCTACTACGAGTTTCGCCATTATCTAAGCGCACCCGGAGAGCGGCCCTGTTCCCAGTCTGTAGCCTACCATTTGTGGGGGTCGGGCTGCGATTTCGATTCTGACGGTAACGACGATCAACCCCCACCCGGCGGATGGACCGAGCTAACCGTGGCTTTGCGCCCAGACTGCGAAGAGCGTGTGGATGTGGATCCACTTGATGATATCCTGCTCTTGGTCTTGGTCATCCGATCCGAATCCGAAGACTTGGCTCGCCGTGCTGCGCTTTTCATTCAATCGAAGGCGGGCGGCGATTTGAGCGACAGTTCGCCAAGATAGTTGCAACGTCCGCCTTACACCCATTTTCGGTCGCCCAGCCGGACGATAGCCCCGCCCAGGAGCAGGCAGTCGGCTGACGCCCTAGAAGCAGACATTTAGGTGCGGTCCTTCTCATGCTAAGATGTGTGCATGACGGGTCCAATCTGGTTTGAGTTCTTGCTGGCCGCAATTTGCGCGATTTCGGTCGCCATCCAGCTAAAGACGGGTAGGCTCGATCTGCACCGTGCTCCAGTGGCGTATCGGCAGGCGACACGAGCAAGTGATCCCGGCCGATATTGGGTGTTCATTGTCGGGCTGTCGGTTGTCACGGTGGCGATGCTGGGTGAAGCGATCTACCGTTCATTGGGCTAACGTCCGCTTCCCACCCATTCTCGGACGGTCGGCGCAGTACTGAGCCGATTGCGAAACTGCCGGTCCGCAAATGATCCCAGCTGCGGATGTAAAGAATGACGCGTCCGACGTCGGAATTGGCGCTGGGGCATATGCGCACCCGGCAAGAGGGCGGCGGCGGCCTCCATGGCTGGCTGCGGATTTATCTTCCCCCCGCCCTTGCCCCCCGGGGGCTCTTCTGGTTAAGCGCGCTGGGCATGGACCAACATGCAGATTCCATCCTCATCGTCGATTTCGGCAGCCAGGTAACCCAGCTG
>Ga0102595_100460_pt1 | contig 28429 bp, 25 predicted proteins | sample Araplaol_mTSA_r2_2_FD_76864 | JGI IMG/M metagenome (GOLD analysis project Ga0102595, IMG submission 76864) | Arabidopsis root microbial communities from North Carolina, USA - plate scrape MF_Col_mTSA_r2 (SPADES assembly) (version 2) | ecosystem: Host-associated > Plants > Roots > Endosphere...
CTGAAAAGAGCCGATAATAGCGGGCTACGCTATTTTGAGCACTATTCTGGAACATTCCCATGGAAATTAAGGTCAACTTTCTCGATAAGCTTCGTCTAGAGGCGAAATTCGACGATTTCACGGTCATTGCAGACCAGCCAATCCGCTATAAGGGGGATGGCTCGGCGCCCGGCCCGTTCGACTATTTCCTGGCTTCGTCGGCCTTGTGCGCCGCATATTTTGTGAAGTTGTATTGCTCAACTCGCAATATTCCAACTGAAAATATCCGTCTCTCGCAGAACAATATTGTCGATCCGGAAAATCGTTACCAGCAGATTTTCAAGATCCAGGTCGAACTGCCGCCGGATATTTCGGCCAAGGATCGCGAAGGCATCTTGCGCTCGATCGACCGTTGCACCGTAAAGAAAGTAGTCCAGACCGGCCCGGAATTCATCATCGAAGAGGTCGAAAACCTGGATGCCGATGCGCAGGCATTGCTGACGCTTGATCCGGCTTCCGGCAAGAACACCTTCATCCCTGGCAAAGACCTGCCGCTGGAGCAGACCATCGCCAATATGTCAGGTTTGCTGGCGAACCTGGGCATCAAGATCGAGATCGCATCCTGGCGCAACATCGTTCCCAACGTGTGGTCGCTGCATATCCGCGACGCGCACTCGCCAATGTGCTTCACCAACGGCAAAGGCTCGACCAAGGAAAGCGCGCTTGCTTCCGCGCTGGGCGAGTATATTGAACGTATCAGCTGCAATCACTTCTACGCGGGCGAGTTCTGGGGCGAAGACATTGCCAATGCCGACTTCGTGCATTACCCGAATGAGCGCTGGTTCAAGCCGGGCAAGAAGGACGCGCTGCCGCCTGAAATCCTGGACGAGTACAGCCGCGAGATTTACGACCCGGAAGGCGAACTGCGCGGCTCGCACCTGTACGACACCAACTCCGGCAACGTCGAACGCGGCATCTGCTCCTTGCCCTTCGTGCGCCAGTCCGACGGTGAAGTTGTGTACTTCCCGACGAACCTGGTTGAAAACCTCTTCGTCAGCAATGGCATGAGTGCCGGCAATACGCTGGCCGAAGCGCAGGTGCAATGCCTGTCGGAGATCTTCGAAAGGGCGGTTAAACGGGAAATCCTGGAAGGTGAAATGGCGTTGCCCGACGTCCCGCAGGAGGTGCTCGCAAAGTATCCCGGCATCCTTGCCGGCATCAAGGGCCTGGAAGAACAAGGCTTCCCTGTGCTGGTGAAAGACGCATCGCTTGGCGGTACCTATCCGGTGATGTGCGTCACCCTGATGAATCCACGCACCGGCGGCGTGTTTGCTTCGTTCGGCGCACACCCGAGCTTCGAAGTGGCGCTCGAACGCAGCCTGACGGAGCTGCTGCAAGGCCGCAGTTTCGAAGGCCTGAACGATTTGCCGCGACCTACCTTCGTCAGCAACGCCGTAACCGAGCCAAACAACTTTGTCGAACACTTCATCGATTCGAGCGGTATTGTCTCCTGGCGCTTCTTCAGCGCCAAATCGGACTACGAATTCGTTGAATGGGACTTCTCCGGCCAAGGCGAAAATTCCAACGCCGACGAAGCCGCCACCCTGTTCGGCATCCTCAAAGACCTGGGCAAAGAAGCCTATATGGCGGTCTACGACGAATTGGGCGCCACAGCTTGCCGCATCCTGGTGCCAGGCTACTCCGAAATCTATCCGGTGGAAGACCTGATCTGGGATAACACCAACAAAGCGCTCCAGTTCCGTAACGATATCCTGAACCTGCATCGCCTCGATGACGAGCGCCTCGAAGCTTTGCTCGAACGCCTGGAAAACAGCGAGCTTGACGAATACGGCGACATTGCGACCCTGATTGGCATCGAATTCGACGAGAACACAGTCTGGGGCCAGCTCACCGTGCTCGAACTGAGGCTGCTGATCAACCTGGCGCTCAACGAATACGAGGCCGCGCGCGAACTGGTCGACGCCTTCCTGCAGTACAACGACAACACGCTGGCCCGCGGATTGTTCTACCAGGCCTTGAGCGCCGTACTCGAGGTGCTGCTGGACGAGGAAATGGAACTGGACGACTACGTGGTCAATTTCCGCCGCATGTTTGGCGACGAGAAGATGGACGCGGTGATCGGCTCGGTCGACGGCAGCGTGCGATTCTATGGCCTGACCCCAACCAGCATGAAGCTGGAAGGGCTCGACCGTCACCAGCGCAAGATCGACAGCTACCGGAAGCTGCACGCAGCGCGTGCCAAAGCCGCCGCCAAGTCGAATTAAGCGCGCACAGGCAGGCATCCCAGGCTGTTAAGCGTGCAGGCGAGGGCGGTTTCCAGGGGAGTATTCGGTTCGGTGCCAAGCACGTTCCGAAGCTGCTGGTTTTCCATCCGGACTGCACGCTGCCACAGATAGCGCATCTCCATCATTTCGCGCAAGGTCTCGTTGAACGGCGCGGCGAGACGGATAAGCCACCATGGAAACGCCTTCAGTTTCGGCTTTTTGCCCCCATGCGATTCGACGATACGCTGGATGGCACGGCCAATTTCGGCACCGTCCCGATCCCAATAGCCGGCCATATGGTAAGTCGCGAAGGGCGGCAATTGATCGCGTATATCCAGCAGTGCAATCATGGTGGCTGCCACATCGGGCAAATAGGCAAATTGATGGCCAACGCCTGATGCACTTGGCAGCCTGATTTCCGCCGGCACTTCGCCGGGCCGGATCATGCCTTGTGAAAGCCAATTATTACGCGCGCCCGGCCCGAAAAAGTCGCCAGCGCGAACCACGATGACGCGCACATTCCCACGTTCGCTGGCTTCTTGCAGGCGCTTCTCCATCTGGACGCGGATTTTGCCTTTACGCGTAAGAGGGCTCTGCACCGAATGTTCGTGGAGCAGGGGAAAAGCATCGGGGCCGTAGTTATAGACCGTTCCCGGCAGGACTATGGTTGATCCTTGCGTGGCCGCCGCAGCGATGGTGTTGTCAATCATCGGCAAAACCTGCTGTCCCCATCCACGGTAGCCCGGTGGATTGACGGCATGGACGATCACGGAACAACCTTCAGACGCCCTGCCCACATCTTGTGCATTCATCGCATCGCCTTCGATCCACTCGACACCTTCAGCGATGCGTCTGGCCACGCCAAGGCCGCGTTTCATCGCACGGACGTTCCAGCCTTGTGTCACCAGCTGACGCAGCATTTCTCCACCGATCCCGCCACTCGCACCGAGGACCAACACCGTTTTCGCATCCATCTTTGACTCCGTAAAGTTGACTATGAGGCAAATTATCGCCAAACTTGGGTCAAACGAAAATTCCCTAAACACATACATCCGCTATACATATTTGTATGCCTACGTCGATTCCCTGGGACCTGTACCGGACCTTTTTAAGCGTTCTGAACGCACAATCGCTGTCAGGAGCCGCGCGAAGTCTCGGCTTGACCCAGCCGACCGTCGGACGCCACATATCCGAGCTTGAATCCAGCCTTGGACTGGCCCTGTTTACTCGCTCGCAGACCGGACTCCAGCCCACGGATGCTGCCTTGGACCTGCGGTCCCAGCTCGAAGAAATGCAGCATGCAGCGGCATCGATTGAACGCAGCGCCCATGGCCACAACCGTGTTCGGGGCGCCGTGCGGATTTCAGCAAGCGAAGTCGTAGGCGTGGAAGTCCTGCCGCCGATCCTGGCGCCGCTCCGGGCTAAATACCCGGAACTGGTCGTCGAGCTAGTTTTGAGCGACGCAGTCCAGGATTTGCTTGGCAGAGAGGTAGACATGGCCGTACGAATGACACAGCCGCAACAGGATCTTTTGCTGGCCCAGCGCGTTGGAGAAGTCGCGCTCGGATTCTATGCACACAAAGACTATCTGGCGGCGCGAGGCGAGCCGAAAAAGCTGGCCGACCTGGCGGGCCACAGCCTGGTCGGATTCGATCTGGAGACGCCGTTCTTAAGAGCGGCCGGCGCCAAGTTGGGCGGATTGAAGCGAGAAGGTTTCGCTTACCGGTGCGATAGCAATCTGGCGCAGATGGCGTTGGTCCGTGCCGGCGCTGGTATCGGCGGCTACCAGGTTGGCCTCGCAGCACGCGACCAGAACCTGGTGCGCGTGCTTGAAAAGGAAATGCACATGACGATGACGACTTGGGTAACCATGCATTCGGATCTACGGCATAGTGCGCGTTGCAAAACGGTTTTTGACGTTCTGGTCGGTGGCTTGAAGGCCTTCTGGGGATAATGCATAACTTCGCATAATCTATATTATGTCAAACGACGTAATCACCGAAACCGTCGCCTAAGGGCAATGTCAGCACTCCAACGTAAAGTTGATGACATTTCGGCGTAAACAGGCGTAACCCGCCAATTTGGCCTTTGTCATCGGGATTACGTCGACGCAAATCCTGAGATCCCAATGTCATCGGAATTACATGGAATTTGACCTCTTCGGCCTGAGACTCATACCGTCGTGGGCGTCCACATTGTCTTGAGCGGCTTTTCCAATTGCGCGCGGTGACACTTGGAATATGTTTGTGGTCAGCAAGATTGAGGCGGTCCGAGCAAGGCCCTTAGCGCCCTAAAACCTGCGTGAATTCCCTTAGCCCGCAGTTACTGAAGGGCTCCCATCTCGATCATGGTACCCTGTGGTCATGAATGCCTGTCTTGAAATCTATGATTCAGCTCCTGTACAACGGATCGCATTGATCCGTGCTGGAGTAAAACGGTCGTGCCTGCGGGCGCTTGCCAGAGCATTGGGAATTCAAGAGTGCGTACTGGCCACGGACCTTGGTATAAAGCCTGGATCAAGCGAGCGACTTTCTCAAGCGCCTGGTGAACGCCTAATCGGCCTCATGTACTTAGTTGGTCATGTGGAACGCATGGTCGCGAAGAATGCCGCAGTCGAATTCAATGCAGCCAAGTGGCTGGGCGCGTGGCTCGATGCGCCGTTGCCGGCACTCGGCGGTGTACGACCCGGCTCATATCTCGATACGATGACAGGACAGGATCTGCTGGACGAACTTCTCGCAATGGCGGAGTCTGGCGCTTACGCCTGAATCCAAATAGGCACCCTCGCCCACCGCCACTTCACTTGGCAAGAAAGATTTGTGGTCGCGGCTAATCGTCGTCGGTTTGCAAACTAGTGTTTACGGATAAAGTTACGGCCTGATTCCCTCTGCCGTCATTCAAGCACCTCGACTGGCCACTTATGGTAGCTGTACAAGTACTCTCCGCCGCTTTCTCGATCAGTTAGCTTTGCTCGAATACGAAATTTTGTTCCAACGGGGTATCTTTGCGAGAGTTCCTTGGAACACTCCACGTGCAACTCCGTCGCCAACCCTTGCCCGTCGGCGGGTCGAATGTGTACTTCACCGCGAAGTCCAGCCCTTGAGGTTGGCTTGAAGCTCTCCACGATAACAGATCGGTATGGTTCATCCCTCTTTGCCATGAGGCTCCCTTACAAAAGAATTTAGCAACGGCTACTTCCTAAAGGCTTCCTTAATCTTCTTATCAATCACTGCCTTGGCTAGCCGAGTCGCTTCCTTCATGAGCTCGCCGTGTTTGCCGCTAGCGCCGCATTTTATGCACTTCACGATATCGGTAGCTTTTGGGTTCTTCGGCATTTCAAACTTCGTGCTCCCGCAAGAACATTTGAACGTAATAGTATCCTGGCCCATGGTTTTCTCCTTGATTTCTAGGAATAACTTTGATCTATCAGACCATAGCGCCACGCATGCGGGATGATCATTGCGACTCGAAGAACTTTTGAATCAAAGGAATGGCTTTTGGGGCACTTTCCAAGCCAGCATCGATGAGCTTCATGGTTAGGTGCTTGATCGACTCGCCACGGAGCGCTTTCAGTTGCTGCAAAAGGCCGTTCTTTTCCTCAGGCTTCAAATTAGATTGCGTGATCTTGTCAGCAATGAGATCACGAATGGTGTCATCGTGCAATCGGACTGTCACAGTACCCAATATCGCCGTAAGCCCGCCATCATCAGCTAAGAAATCAAGTCCTCGGGCGGTGATGCTGGCCCCCGAAGTCGACCACCCCCCATCCAATCCCTGGTGAAGTCCCGCGTCTATAAGGCCATGCGCTTCAAGGTAGAGCAAATTGCCAATGTAACGCGCCTCCTCAGCGTCTGTCATCCCGGCTTCGGACAGTAGATTTTGTGGGAGGCCAGCATAGTGCACTGACAGGGATTCAAGAATTTGCCGCTGCAGATTTCTGTCTAGTTTCATAAATAGATTCCTCGACTAACGCCACTTGGATAGGTTTGAGGAAAGCACTGATGCGTATGCCCCTGATTGCTCCGTTTCTAACAATGTCGAAAGCAACTCCAGTCCAGTCATAGTGTCGAGGTAGGCTTACCTTTGAACTTGCCCAACTAATCCGCGATTGGCTGTGAATATCGTTCGAATTCCTTTTCATACAGCTGGTCCGACTCGTCCTTGAATTCCTGCCGGCGCAACGCTAAGTCCTGTAATTTTTCCAGGATGTTCTTGTAAACGATACGTTGTGCCTGGTTAGGTATGCATTGTTCGTCAAATGGATCAAACGTGACTTCGTGCTCCAGCGTCGCGTTAATCAAGTTGAGCAAATGATCCTTGGTGATCTTATCGACCTCTATGTACTGGTCGGCCCCAGCCCAAAAATAGCCATTGTTCCGTTCAATCTTTAATATTTTCATACCTAGTCTTTCTATGCTCATAGGCGTCAACGCCGGCTTCCAGGGAATCCATCACCACAGTGTGCGTTTCGATTGAGCGGCCATCGACCGCCGACAGAGCTTTGTCGGACGGCCGACCCGAATACAGCCGATAGTGTGGCTTGCCGTCTTCCACTTCCTTTTTTGCGTACAGAATGTAGTCTGCGCCGATCGACGCACCCACCGTGTTATTGTGCGTCACCACCACCACTGGCATGGTCAGTGAGATGTCCTTCAGGAGCTGATTGACATCGCTTTTCAGGAACAGATTATCAAACGACGATTCCGGCTCATCGATCAGCAGGATGTCATAGTTCTGGGCGTCACGGATATGTTGTAACAGACGAAACTCCGAGCGCTCGCCGCCTGAGACTTCAAACCCGTCTCGGTTCAGAATACGGTAAGTGATCTTCACGAACAGCTTATAGATATCCGATCGTGACAGTGCCTCAATCTTCAATAGCTCCTGCAAATAGGCGTATGGCTGATCGTAGCGCTTAAACGCTTCGCTGAAACTGCAACTCGTGCCGCTGGCGAATTTGATCTCACTGACCTTGGCGTATGGCGCACGTTTGGCCTCGACGCGGAAACCTTGGATGCTTTCGTTGCGAATTATGGCTTCATGTCTCATGACCGTGGCAAGTGCCTCAAATTTCCGCACCTTTGCCCGTTCCTGACTGAACCGAAGAAAGTTGACTTCCTCGATCTGCGTCGCTGATGTGCGCATCTTCAACTGCGCCCTGACGTCCTTGATGATCCCGTTCGCCACCCTCTTCTTTCGGATCTCACGCCAACGGCCGCGGTACAGCACAATGAGCTCACGCACGAGCGTCTTCAGCGCGGAATACTGGACGTGTTTTTCAATCACGTCACGGTATTCCAGGTTCTCAAGCACGGTCACTAGTGCGTCAATTAAGCCCTCCAGCGACTTGGGTTCGGCGACAGCATACTCAGACTCACTGAACAGCGCTGTTTTGGAATAGGCATCCTGGCGGTCAGCTTCTGTGGCCGATTTGAGCAGCGACTCAAGATATGCGCCCAGTCTGACGTCGTTGGCATGCAGATCGATGTTTATGACCTCATCAACTGCGGCCTTGAAACCACCCAAGTAGCCATCAACAAAGATGCTGCGGTTATTTTGGACTTCGTTTTTGAAGTCTTTTTCTGACGCATCATCTTGCTGCACTAGCGAGAATTGGGCGATGTACTTATGATTGTCAATACGCTCCCTGATGCGCTCGAGCGTATAGGTCTTTCCAGATGAACGTTCGCCCAGCAGAATATTCAGTCCGGTGGACAACATCTGCCCATCCTCAAAGACCGGCATCAGTTCAATACCGTCGGCGCGACTGAGTGCCACCTTGCTCTTGTCTTGCAGGCAGGACCTGATCGCCTCCAAGGAAACGTCGGTGCAGTCGATGTAAGTCTGGCGACCGACACGCATATTCATCTGCTCGTGTATCCTGCTGTCGCTGAACAAGACGGGCGTCAAGCTGCTGCTATTCTTGAGTGCGTAAATGAACTTCTTACTGCTGGCGACTTCGCCCGCTGAGATGTACGGACGCAGCTGCCGCAATGTCTCGCCGCTGATCTCTGGATTTTTGTCAGCATGCGGTATTAGCAAATAGTTCCGCAGATCGCCAAAAATCGCGGTGAGCTCCTCAAAGCTCATATGATCATCTTTATCCTTGATGCGGGCGCTAACCTGGTCGCACTTAGTTTGAAAACCTTCCAGGTCGGCGTCGTTGCTGATCAAGAGTAGATGGCCCTTCGCTAGGTTGATCTCGATTCCCGGAAACACGGGAATTGGCAACGCGGCCTTGATCTCAAGGTATTGCTGGCCGTTGAAAACGTCGTGATTGGTAATGGCGACTGCATCCAGTGCCGCAACCCGAACATATTCTTTGAACGCCTGTAGGTTGAAAATGAAAGGGCTGTCGCTGAACGTAGCGTGGGTATGGATGTGCAGGTCAATCTTTTTCAAGCAAACCTCCGCAGGTAAGGCAGTGGAGCGCAATGACGCCCCCTCCTTCCCTAGTCGCGCATCCCCCGACGTGGCGCCGGCGCTGCATAACTTACGGTGAGCTCTTCGGGGCGGTCCATGCTCTTACCCGGATGCGCGCACCAAAGTGATATTGCGTTAAGTGCATTATGCTTGACAATTGGCAAACTAATTCTCACCAATAATCACGGAGTCAATCCTTTTTGCGCAGCTAGTTCTCTTCCTGCCGCGCGTCCGACGTAGCCTGCAGACTCGCCAGTTGCGCCTTTGACTGTTCAAGTGCCACCTGCGCCGTGATCATGGCCAGGTGCATCGATTCACGGTCCTGACGCATTCGTTCCAACTGCTTCTCGAACAGTGCTTGCCACTCCTTGCGCTCCTCCAGCTGCGCAGTAAGCGCCATGCATTGGCTTTCGAATCCACGCATCTGATCGAGCTTGATCTCCAGCGACCGCGCTGTCTGTTGTTCGGCATACAGCGCGCGCTGCGCGGACGCGAGCTCGCTAACGATCCGTGCAGCCTCCAGGTTCAGGCGGCTCACCTCGTCATGCTTGCCGGCGGCCTCCAATTGGGCGCCGCGCAGCTCTGAACGGAGGTGCTGCATTTGCGCCTCATGGCTGCGCGATTCGCGATCGCGCTGGTCAAGGGCCGCCTGGCGGAAATGCTCCAACGCCTCGCGCGCATGGCGATGCTTCTCTTCCAGCGAAACGCGGTGAGCTTCGTTCTCATCGAGCCTAATTTGCAAGTCCTCGGCACGTTGTTCCGCGGTGTGGCGTGCAATGCGCTCCTCCTGCAGCTCCTGCGTGGTAGCCCGAAGGGACGATCGCTCCTGTTCGAGTTCTGCGTGCAGTTGCGCAATTTGGCGCTCGGCCGCAGCCAACCGGGCCTCTGCCGCCTCTACCGCCTTAGCTTGCTGCGCAGCGACGCCCGCCATCTGCACCCGTTCGCGCTCCAGGGTGTCGCCGGTTTCGCGCTGAAGCTGCACGGCAAGCTGCTCAACGAACGACTGCAAGGCGCCACTAACGTTGAGCGGTTCTGCTTCCCCGTCTTCCTCTTCCAGTTGCCGCAGCAACTTGTGGATCGTGGTCTTCGAGCCCGTGTTGCCCAGGGCAATACGTACTGCGTCGATCGATGGATGCTTACCTTGGGCTCTTAGGCTGTCCCGCGCCCCGCGCACATCTGAAAGATACAGCCCAGCTCTGGCCATGTCCTCTCCTTAAATAACGTACTGCATTACATACTAGCGTAGTATGTACTACGTTAGCACAATGTTCAAGGTTATTAACGGCCATAGTTCACCCTGGATAATGTCGTCTTATCCCGTGAGATACGCTAAAATGAGCCGAAATAGCCGTCCGCTGCCACATTTGCGTAGAAACCTACGCCACGGCGTTGATTGCCGCTTTTCGGACCACCCATGACCAAATACCAGAACCAACCTGCGCCAGCCGCCTCCGCTGCGGCACCACGGGCAGCTGCCAATGAGGCCCGCAATCATCATTGGGTTCCACAGTGTTACTTAAAGGGCTTCGCCAAGAGCGCCAGCAAGAACGCTCAGCTCTACGTTGTCGACCAAATTACACGCCGCGCCTTTATGGCCAGCCCACGCAATGTCGCGTCCGCCCGCGACTTCAACCGCGTCAATGGCGCCGGCGTGGCGCCGAACCATGTTGAGGACGGATATGCCCATTTCGAAAGTCAAGCGGCCCAGGCATTGCACCGGATGCGGGAAAGTGGCCAGCATGGGGATGAAGAGGATCGCAATCTCATTCTCAATCTGATCGCCTTGCTCGCAGTGCGCACACCGCGCATGCGTGAGAACGTTCGCGACTTCCATGAGCGTGTCATCAAGCAGATGATGTACCAGACCGTGGCGACTGAGGAGCGCTATGAAGCGACATTTGGCAGGGCTGTACGTGACGGCGATATGGCCAGGGACAAAGCCATTCCGTTCGAGCAGATGAAAGACTTCATCGAGCGCGAGCAATACACCATTCAGACCAGCACGACGCACCATGTCGACAATGAATTGCATCTGTTCGAAACGGTTTTACCCCTATTGGGGCAGCGGTCATGGCTGCTCTTCCGTGCAAAACCAGGGTCCGGCGGCTTCGTCACCTCCGACCATCCTGTCGGGCTTCAGTGGGCCGAGCGAAAACCCCGCGGCATCTTTTCCTCGCCGGGATTCGCGATGCGTGGAACCGAAGTGCTGTTTCCGGTGTCGCACGATTTGCTGATGGTTGGACAATTCGGCGGCGAAAGCGAGATCATTGACGTAGAACGTGACCAGGTAGCGATCGCCAACGGCATGATCATTCGGCACGCTCATCGCCAAGTGTATGCGCGCGATGATAAATTCTATTACTTGCGCGGCGATGGTGAGTTGCGCCGGGGCGGTGACTTGCTGGTTGACGTGCCCAAACGGTAAAGGGAAATTATGAGCGATGTCGACCGCTATATCCATGCCGGCGAGCGGGAGAACACGCAGCGCAGTTACCGCAGCGCGCTGCACCACTTCGAGGTGGAGTACGGCGGTTTTTTACCGGCATCGCCCGACACGGTGTGTGCCTATCTCGCGCATTATGCGGGCTCCCTGGCTGTCAATACGCTCCTGCAGCGGTTGGCAGCCCTGGCCCATTGGCATATCGATCATGGCTTCTCTGACCCCACTAAGGCGCCGAAAGTCAGGAAGGTCCTCAAGGGTATTAGAACACTGCATCCCGCACAAGAGCGCCAGGCTCGCCCACTGCAGATCACGCAAGTGCAGCAAGTCGTGAAGTGGCTCGATTCGGCAATCGATTCGACCAGTTGTAACGGCAACCTCGGCGCACTGCGACGACACACGCGCGACAAGGCCCTGCTGCTGCTTGGGTTCTGGCGTGGCTTTCGGGGCGACGAGCTGACACGCTTATGCATAGAGTTTGTCAACGTTTCGCCAGACGAAGGGTTGACGTGCTTTTTGCCACGGACGAAGGGCGACCGGGCCGCACACGGTTCCACCTTTCATGTCCCTGCCCTCAAATCCCTATGCCCAGTTGACGCATATACCGCCTGGGTTAAACTTGCGGCACTGACCGACGGACCAGTTTTTCGGCCCATCGACCGCTGGGGCCATATTGGGGAGCAAGGCCTGCACATCAATAGCCTCGTGCCTCTACTACGCAATCTGTTCCTCGCTGCCGGCATCGACTCACCTGATGAATTTAGTGGCCATTCGCTGCGACGTGGCTTTGCGAATTGGGCTACCTCCAACGGCTGGGACCTTAAAACAATGATGCAGTATGTTGGCTGGCGCGACGTGCACTCTGCCATGCGCTATCTGGACGCGACCGACCCATTCCGTGATATGCGTCGATCATGAAGCAAGCCGGGGTACCGAGAGCCTAATCCCATTGCTGCGCGCCGTCCTGGGCGATAGTGGTGCTCCCGCCGCAGACCGGTACAGCACTCACTCGTTGCGCCGGGGATTTGCGAACTGGGCCAACGGCAAAGGCTGGGACTTGAAAACTCTCGTGGCTCACGTTGGTTGGCGCAATCTGCAATCGGCCGTACGCTACATCGAGGGCGACGATCAATATGGCCGCGCACGAATTGAGCGCGGGTTAAGTGCCCATGGCCTAGCCACGGCGGCCGAATCCGACACACCGCCGTCTAGAAATTCCTAATCACGTGGTTTCGTCGTAGCTGCCTTCATGCAGTGCGATCACTTCCACAGCATTGCAGATCGTCGCCCCACCTTGCATGAATCCAGGCTCTGCAATGAATAATTGATTACCATTTTCAATGATTGCATCCCTGAACATGCGCCAATTGTCCTCTGATTGTGCCGTGCCAGTGGGTGTTGACAGATGTGGGACGCCAGGTTCGTCTGGATCAAATATCGTGACATAGGTTTTGGCCTTGCCGCGCCGGACGCTGGCATAGTAACGTTTGCTGAGTGGGATGGTATCTGTGCGCAGATCCAATTCAAACTCTTTAAGCGCAGTTGCGAAATCGCCCAATACAAGGCCAGCATGATAGTGGCCAGTCTGCGCGTCGACCGTGACTAAATGGTGCTTTCCATCGCGAATCCTGTTGCGCTGAATGACATAATTCTTCGGAAGGCCAGTCAGCATCAGTCGTTTGTCACCAACCGCGATCTCTCGGGAGGCCGGGAACGTTGTCGGGTTCTGTTGCGCCTGTCGAATGTTGTGGCTGACATGGTCGATCTTGGAAAAATCGGCGTCAAATTCGAACACCTCGGCCCCTGCGGGAATCTCACGGGCCCCGAGTTGATGGCGCAGATACATCGAAAGTTTGTCGCGCGCAGCGTCATCGGCACGCACCAGCTCGGCCACGATAAAGCAAAACGAATTGATCACCAGCATGTGGCAAAATTTTACTTCCAGCCCGAGCGAAAGTTCCGGGATCCGGATGTCCGAGCAGCGATAGTCGCGCGGGCTCTTCCAGTGGCCATCCACCCATGTGCGCTGCATGACGACGCCCCAAAGCATCACGCTACTTGGCCGAGCATCTTGACCGAGCATATATGGGCGCAGATGGACGAGGTTTCGCGGAGTGCCGTCAAATGCGCGCTGCGCATTGAAGGTGACCTTCAGCACCCAGCGCAGTAGGCGCTCAAAATCGAAACGTATCGTGCGGGATGTCACGAGCGTCCGCGCAAAATACTTTTTGTACAGCCCGCTGGCATAACTATCGAGCGCGCGCAGGATGTTGTTGTTGCAGTTCGCGCATGTGTCTTTGACCACTGCGTCCGCCTCAAAATACCCTTTCGCGGCATTGGAGTAGAAAACCCCCGGCCGTTCTGCTGCCTTGAGCAAAAAGTCAGGGAACACATGCTCACGAGTACGCTTTCCTGGCCCATCACAATAAACACAACCCATCCTGCGCATCTCCCATTCGTGCAGTTCCACCCGCTGCCATACGATACCTTGTCGACGGCCCCGTAACGCCTTGGCACGCCGCAACAGCGGACCCATTTCGTTGAATTTGCCGCCGGTCGCGGCTGCGGCTTTGGCCAGTTAGGCCGACCTGGCCAAAGCCAGCAGGCCTGCCAGTGCTGCCAACGTCATCCAGAATCGCACCTGGGGACTTTCGGCTGGCTTGCCTGCCACTCGGCTGGCGACGATTTCGCAATTGTTCGTAAAGGCGTCATAAGGCTGCTGACGCAATAGTTCAAACTGGATTCGCGTCAGCGTTTCCGGATGGGCGCTTGCCATGATCTGCTCGATCACCTGCACGGGCTTGCCGGCGGAAAATTGACGCAGAGAGACGACTTCCGGCCCCTTGTCATGGGTGGTATGGAATACGGTTCCATCGGGCTGCAATACCCCGACATGCTCTCCCAGTCCCGACAGTTTGGGGCGCGTGATAATCGCCATCAGCCCATTTCGCCAATACATACAAAGTTCTCCTGCACCATCTCCCGGTGCCATGGTCAATTGATTCGTTTGATGGAAAGGATCCGCTTCAGCCGCCCTGCTCTACTGCGCATAACAACCCGTCCGGCGTCCAGATCAAAGACACCATGGGCAAGTCCGGCGCAAACTCCGACAACCGCGACAAGGTCGCCCGGTCAATGGACGAATGCCCGCCCCCCATCGGATGGCTGTGCCAGGTACCGACGAAATGCAAATACCCGAGCGACTCCTCGTGCGCCTGGGTCAGCGCAGGAACGAGTCCATCGGTTCCCAGGACAAACTGTGCGGGCGCGCGCTGGCTGTCCGGTGGCGCCGCCACCAACCCGCCGATCACGATGGTTTGCGTCGCTTCGTTCAAATGCCCGACCAACGCGCCGCCAGTCTCGACATTTCCCCAGTGTCGGGCATCGGCCTCGATATCTTGTGCCACCCACTGCGGGACGCGCACCATCCAGCCACTGCCTAGCCTGCAGTGCAAGGCCTGTGTCGCGCCGACGGCCACTTCCCGCCAGGTGTTGCCAATTCCGGATTCATCCGTGATGCCGTACGATAGCGAAGCGGACTCAGGCGCGCCGTCTCGCAAGAGGCGCTCAATACGCATGCTTGCCATTGCCGCAGAGCGCGATACCACGCTGTCGGGCATAGGAGTGGTCATTGAACTACAGTTGTCCCCTACCAGCAGGCGTACCGGGTCGGACGTGTCGCCACCAACGGCTTGCCGCAGCGCCAGGTCCGTGCGGCAGGCATTGAACAGGGCTGCGGTCAAGTCGTCCACGCGGCAGGCGCGCGCAGCCCCTTCCAACAAGACTACGGTGCACCGTCCCTGCCCATACATCAGAACGCGCACCAAACGGCCTGGCGCTGCATCTAGCAACGGTGACACAGTTTCCGCGGTGAGCACCTTGAGCGACGCGGTGGCATCGATGATCAAATGAGCATCATGGCCGCCAATTGATTTAAAGTCGGCCTCATCGCCCAGCAAAGTAGTGAAATCGCCCTCATACACTTTGCATTTGGAATGCGATAGATCCGCAAAAGCGGCTTGCATCAACTGCGCCTTGGAGGTGGTGCCGAGAAAATCTTTCACCAGCAGCGCATGGCGCGCCATATTGTGCGGCGACAGCCAGTCATTATCAATGAAGGCAAATTGACCAAAGCCCGCTCGGCCCAGATGCATCCCAATCTTCGAACCCAGGCTTCCGCATCCGGCCAGCACGATCGGTAGTTCAGGCGTCGCGGCATCAAATCCCGCGGCCCGGCGCAAAAGGTCGGCACAGAGTGCATAAGCGTGCCAGACGCTGCGTACTTCAATCGTATTGTTTAGCACATTGCCCGCGTAGCGCAGGAAGTACGGTAGAAACTCGACCGTTCGGCTCCTGTCATTGAGCAGAGGGATCGGGCGCCGCACGGCGAGAATGACCATGGCGAATATTTCGACATCTTTCGCGGTAGCGAGCTTGGTCATGTCCTGATCGCGGAAGAAACCCTTGATCTTCGCCTCCAGAGCATCGCGCGCCACTCCCAAACGGGAAGCCGTGTCGAGTAGCGAAGCCAGATCGTCCACGGAGTCTGGGAAATATTCCCCAAATGTGCGCTCCTCCCATTCTGGGGCCGCAGCGTGCGCCACCAGCGCAACAGACGCCCCGGTTATCCAGCGTTTGTCCTCTTGCCCGCTGCTGGAAGACTCATAATGGAAAGCGTCCAAATCGACCTGGTCATAGTCAGTCACCTGCCCCAACATGTAATTCTGCTGGGCCATGAACCTCACGCGATAGGCGCCGATGGCATCGCCGCCAATCGCGGCGTTCAGGGCACTGGCATCAAACACAATGCAGCCATCATTCTGGTCTCGACGAGTCGGCTCCCACCCTTGCGCATTGTTGATCAGTAGACCAGCGGCCGCTTTGGTCAGCCAGTCCACCAGCTGATCGATCACGGCGTCGATGCCAAAACGATGGAACAGTTCATCGACGGAACCCTCGAACAGGCAGGGAGAGACCAGGCCGCCAGCCTTATGAGGGTTGATGTGCGGGAGATTCAAGGGAAAGTCGCCCCGCAAGAATACGCGCGGGCCGCTCACCGGCCAGCTGGGCGCAAATACCAGGGTGCACCGTTCCCTGGCCAAAACGCCCGTCGCCGATCGCCCAGCAGCCATCGCGCGGCCGGGCAACGGGACAGCGACGGTCGCTGCCATGATCAACCCGCCGTCAGCGCGCGCTTCTTGCACGGCGATGTCCGATAGCGCGGGGTGACGCGCCAATGATGCGGCGATTTGCGCTGCCCGTGCCTGCAGATCAACCATGGGGCAACGGCTCCCGCGCAACGGCGGCGACCGCCCCCAGCTTGGCTACCGCCTGGCCTCGCGAAGGCTTTGCAGCCCCCTCCGCCGTGACGGTCAGCACGTATGGCTCTGGCGCGGCCTCTTTGGGATATTCATCGGTGCAGACGAAGGTGCCGTGCTTCGGGTTCAAGATGTCTTCGTACTCGCGCTTGGCGCGAATGCAAGGCGGGTCGACGTCGTCATCCCGAATCGGTTTGCAGCTGGCCACGATCACGGCCCCGGACCTTGCCTGGCCCAGAGCGTTACGGGCAGTCTGCTCCACCTTGGCATCTTCTTTCTTCTCGGACCAGCTGTCGTACGACAGCGAGTGCCAAGAGCAATGATGCGGCGTCTGCATGACATCGTATTCAAGGACTTCAGGCGTGTTTTGGTATTTCTCCCACAGCTTCGTCCAGATCAGCACTTCCGCGTCGCCTGCAGTCAGGAATTTCAAGCCGTCCGGCGTCAGCGGGCCGGAAGCGAACATGAAGTTGATGATCACGCTGGAATGATTTTTCGACAGGTTTTCTTCCAGATCAGGGTCGTCATTGGCCTTTATCGGCGCCAAGAGATGGGCGGTGAACTGCCCCGCAAAGTCGCGGCCGCGGATCGACGAGGACCTGTCCCCCGTCTTCCACAGGATTGGCCCCAGGTCATCGGTCTTACCATCCGCGTCCTCGCCCAGTACTTTGATGCGGTCACCATCAGAGACTATAAATCCGTTTTCCCGGTTTACCTTGACGCGCCGCTTGGCCTCTTTATTAAACGCTTTCGCGTCGTCGCATAGCGTGTGATTTTTCGAGGCACGTCGAAACACGATCGGTGACGACCAGATTTCACGGATGACAATCCGCTTTTCATTTTGCGGCTTCTTGTCGTCCGGGTAATCCCCCAATGGACCAAGATAAAAATGCCGTTGGAGCCCGCGGCAATGATCCTGATCCGGATGGCTCAGCAAGAAAACGTCCACGTATGGCCGCCCCTTGTCGTCGCGCTGGAGGCGCTCGCGCAAGTCCGCTGCTACATCCCGCGTCGGAGAATTGGCGTTGTCCGCATCGGTACGGATGTTAATATCGATCAATACAGTGGTGGAGGCGGCATCAGCCAGCTTCACCAAGGTCATATCGCCGTTTCCTACGGGAAAAAAAGTGAGTGTGGTTGGCATCGCGCTCGCCCCTTGCAAATTTAATAGGTATAATTACTATACGCTTAAATTTTATTCGCGTCTAGTTTTTATACGGGATTTTTTATGGAAGAAACTCAATTGCCTTCGGAGAAGCGCGCCAAGGCCATTTCGTGGGGGCAGGATCGCCGTTTGCAATTCATCGACTTTCGTCTTCGGTGGAGCGGCCAACTCAACCGTACCGATTTGACCGAGTACTTTGGTATTTCGATACCGCAGGCATCGCTTGACGTTTCCCTGTACAGTTCCCTGGCCCAAGCCAACCTCGTATACGACCGTGGTAGCAAGGCTTACCACACCGGCCAGCACTTTCAGCCCCTATATGGGCGCACCTCGGCAAAGCGCTTCCTGGCGGAGCTTTTAGCGACTGAGCTGGGGATTATGGAAGCTGGTGCCAGCTTCATTGGACGGGCGCCTGCGTGTGCTGTGGCACCATCGCCGGAGCGCAGTCTGGACGATGAAATGGTGGTGCGGATCGTGAAGGCGATACTAGGCCGCCAAAAAATCTTGGCGTGCTATCAATCGATGTCGTCACCGGAGCCGGGGGAGCGTTGGCTGTCGCCGCATGCCTTGGGTTATGACGGCTTCCGATGGCATATGCGCGCCTACTGCCATAAGCGCGGCGGTTTTTACGACTTTGTACTAGCCAGGGTGCTCGCGATTGCAGCCAGTGAAGGTACGGAAATCGACCCTGCCAAGGATTTCATCTGGCACAGGATAGTCGATCTGGTTCTGGCCCCTCACCCTGAATTAGCGGGGGGCAAGCGCAAGGTGATTGAACTCGACTATGGCATGACGGACGGCGAAGTCCACCTCCACTGTCGCCAGGCCTTGCTCTACTACACGTTGAAACGCCTGGGATTGCTGGCCGCGGAAGCCCCAGACCCCAATGTGCAGCAAATCGTTCTGGCCAACCGAGAGCAGGTGCAACCCCTCATCGATGAAGCGATGGCAGGCTAGTCTTTTACTGAGCCAGGACGGTCGGCATCTGTGACAGTACCGCTGGCAGGGGTATCGCTCGACTTGGCGCTGCGTGATTTTTCGATTCCCCAGACGGCTTGGGCCACGTTCTCGATCTTGGCAACGAATTTGTCCACGTTCAGTCCGGCGATAAATGCCAAGGCATAGAAACCAATTTCGCTGGCGTCGCCGTTCGTTTTCGATTCCAGCACCAGTAGGCCAGCCTTGAGGAAAAGGTAGCTGGCGCCGCCGCAAATAAAGCTGGTCATCGGGCGCAAGATATACCACCAGTTCCACTGCGCGCTCCACTGATTGCGGACACAACGATTCACATATACGGCCCGCAGGCAGTAGAGTACACCGCCCACGCCGGCGGTGCAGCAGCAAGCCAGGCCAATGCGGATCGGCTCCCATGACGAGGGGATCTGCCCCAAGAGCGCAAGCGTAAGATAAGCAGCGCATGCAGTGCAAATGACGACCAGATACAGCACAATGAAAAAAATCATGGGAATCCCGGAGCAATAGTTATTGTCGAGATTCTAAATCTTTCTGTTCCGGCAATAAAGCGCGGCGATGGTCGGCGAGAAACCGTGGGTGTTCGTTTGCTGGCCGGATTGACCCTCCCTCCAGATCCTCGCAAATGCCGCGCCCCTGTCGTAAGAGCCCTCGAACCCCAATTCTTTTACGTCCTCACCTCACTTACCCTCGGGGATCGACTCCCACGCTTAGGTACCTCTCAATGTATGTAGCTCACTTGCGCGAGGGCTTGAACGGATACAAAGGCATGCCATCGATCGTGGGGAAATAGACGCCGCCTTCAACGTGCCGTGATAGGGTTCTCCAGTTGGAAAACACGGGCACGAGTGTCTCCGGGAAGCCCGGTACCAACAGGGCTTCGTCGATCCCCATATGCTTGCGCATACCAAGGTAGGCGTGGATGATCGCAAAGGCTGCCAGCAACCACGCTCGGTAGGCAATCAGCGAAATGTGGCCGTATTGCCCCCACAGTTCCAGCGCACGAGGCGTGGCCCGCAGAATCGGCGGCACGCCCATTGGAATGGGCTTCAAATCCCCCTGCTCCATAGAAATCCTGAAGATCAAATAGGTTAATTCCAACAGGTTCCAATCGCCAATAGTCGTGTTGTCACCAGCAGTTTCCATGAGTGCGCACAGGCGCCGGTCCTCCGCCTCCGCTGATCTCCCCGAAAAAATCCAGCGCGCCAACCGCCTGCGCGTGGCAGCGTAGGCCAGCGACAAATTGACTGTGCGTCGCCTTCTGCTGGCCTCCCAAAGTGGTCTTTCATACTCCTGACAGCGGCGTTCGTTATCATTCACCCACCAAAGGACAAACGTCATCCCCAATGCCTGCGTTACTCCCTTGGCAAGAGGCGCCTCGGCGACCGCTTGCTCCGCAGCATGCAGGATATGCTCAATGGATTTCCATTGCCGAAGTGATCCTTGCGCTTGGTCGGTGAAGACTTCAGCAGGAGAACAAAGAAACGTTAGGCGATCAAACAGGGTGGCGCAGTGCCGCGCCGGCTCCGCCAACACTGCAGCCAGGTGGCCAGCATCTGTCTGAAGTTGCTGGTGTAGGCTAAGGCTCGGCGATCCCCCTGCAATCGGTTCCTTGCAGTGAAGGCAGCGGTAGCCTGTCAGGCCAATGCTTGCGCGCGCATGCGCATCGTTGACCGCGCGGCCACAATGCATGCAAGCTTTCGTCACCGGACAACCATGGATTGGGCAAATGTCCAGCCTACGCCACTGGAAGAGGAAGCTGTGGTAGCAAGCTTCCAGGCAACATGGGCAAAAGCGGAACTCGGTCTCGATCCAACGGAAGGTACCGGATTCACCGGTGTTCATTTTCATGAACTCCCGTTCCGCGGACAATTTCTTCAGCCATTCGCGCAGCAAGCTGTAATGCGCGACGTAGCCCAAAGGGACATTCGGGGGAAGACGCTCTTTGGGATCGTTCTCATGCGTGATGCACAAGTTCACCAGTTTGGTGGGATTGAACCCATGTCGCCAGCCAAACCTTGTCATAGCTGACCGCATGGATTCGAATGGTAGCGGGGGCAAGTCCGAGCCGCCCAGGACGCTCAACCGTCTCATAGCCGCACCCGTCCGCGCCGTTTGCGCTTGTCCTCGGCAGCAATCTCGGCCGCATCTTTGATCAAAGCATAGTCGATGGCGGTATGCCATAAATTTTCCGGCAGGTTCCCACCTTTTGCTTCGATATCGGCGTAGTCGATGAGAAAACGTCGAATAGCGAGAAAGAGCTGCCTGGCCGAAACGCCCCGTGCCAAGGACTGCCCGGGCAAGCGCTGCCGCAACCCTTGGACCAGCGTATCAGCCTGGTCTTTCATGCGAAAACCCTGCTGCCAGGCTTTGGGAACGAAGAATTGCGTCCACGTGCAATTACTCGCCGGTGGATGCTCCTGTTGGTCAATTGCGGCCAGCAGTGCCTGGATATCGTCCTTGGTGCTCAAACCCCGGAACTGTACGCGGCGTAGGGTGAACCGACTAATCAGGTCCAGACGGCCGGCCTCGCGCAACTTGTCGATGGCCCCCGTGAAGTCCGGATCCTGGCCCATCATAATCACCACCAGTTGCACTCCCGCATCCTCGAGGTGATTGCCGATGTCTTTGAGGAACTGGAAATCCTGCAGGGCCATCTCCTGGGCTTCGTCGATCAACATGACCACCAGCTTCATGTCGCTGCTCCTGCCGCTATCGATCAGCCGATGCTCAAGGCGTATCCGCAAATCATAGGTCTCACCACTGATCTTGGTTTCACCCACAGTGATCAGGAAGTGTTTGAAGAATGCCCGTATTGAAGGCACTTGATGGTTGTCGATGACGTGGCGATAGATCGGCACGTCTTCGAACAGCCTCCTTAGCTCCCGCTCGGCCATGGCCAACCCATACGACTTGCCGTATCCGCTGGTCGCGGTAAAACAGTATCCCTGTTCCCGCAGCATGACAGCCTTGCGTAAATCGGTGACTAACTCGCGAATCGGCGGTGTGGGAAGGATCACGCCTTTAGCCAGCAAGGGGTGCGCCAGAAACGAAGTTAAGGGCGGGGGAGCCCGATCGTTCAGACTGGCGGTGTGCGCAAACAGCGGGGGCGATGAAGTGCCTGAAACCTGCGTGTGTTCCATGATCTACTCCTCTCGATGAATTTGTCCGATTTGAACTAGCGTGTCCAGGTTGAACAATCCGATTCCTGCTAACGGCGCCAGCGACGACGGGTCTGGCTCCTGCAGCGGTGTTGGCGTTGGCTGGGTCCCGGTCGGCTCGCTGTGCGTCTTGCGACTTTCACGTTGGGCCAATGCCAAAGCCTCATCCTTGGTCGGCTTGTCTGACGCGACCGTGTCCTGGCCCGTCCCACCACCTCGCTCAGGCGGTAACCATTCGTGGGCCCGGATACTTCTACGCTCCTTGCGCCGCATCGGTGCACCATTGCGATAAGTCAGCGCACGCATGCGAAAACTCATTTGCGTGTGCGCCCACCTGTTTGGCGGCACCAGCCTGCCAAAGTCTTCCCCGCTGGATAGACTGATCGCACGCACCAAGCGCGCATCGCGAATGGAGCAATAGCAGTTCAACGAGCTCCCAATGAGGCTGTAATCCGATGCGATCCGCGGGTTGGTGTACCGCCAGCGGCCTACTTTTACATAAGGGCGCACGCCTTTCTTGCGGTTGCCTCGTATAACGGACCGAATGGTTTTATACAGCACCAAATTGCACTCGCCGGCGACGTCGCGGTCAGCATCCGGAATCGGTGCCCGTAAGAAGAGGCCATTGGGACTATTCATTGTAGCGACCAGGCTGGACAAAGGGGCGCCCATGCTGAGCGCTTCCGTGCGATCGCTGTTGTGCTTCACAATCACGGCCTCCAGCGCGCGCACCAGGTCGCTGAGACGGATCTGAAGCCTCACGGCGGTTTTTTCCGGATTGTTTCGCTGCGTATCGGTCGGCCCGGAACCGTAAGTTGAGGGGCTACATTGCATGGCGGCGCGAGTCATTTGACCGAACACGCGTTCAATGCCATCGCGGCTCCACCAAGCGCGCACAGGTCCGAAGTTGACGGCACAGCCTATCACGTCGATGAGGTTGTCGATCACATCGATAGCGGTGTTGGACCAGCCATTGTCCATGCGCAGGATGCTGAATCCTTGCGCCCGTAGTTGTTCTAGAATCTGATTTGGAAAGACTTTTCCATTCATGCCAATAGCTAGGCCACAACCTGTCACTCGTGCTGCCAGCGGAACCAAGGCGCATTCTATGGTCTCCAGCACACTGTCCGAGCTAGGGGTCTTTTCGAGCGCGATGATCACCCCGAGAATAAGTTCAAGGCGCTCCTCAAATAATAGGCCGATATGCCATCTGGGCAGTGGAACATCGATGTCGACGCCAAACGAGTTGGTGATCGTGATGACGCTGGCCGCATCGATTTTGTGGAAGTCGAGCTGTGCCGCCGTGAACGGGCGCACGGGCGTAAAGACGGGGTGGACACCACGGCCAATAGTGTTGCGCATAGCCGCATTGGCGCCGGCTCGCGCCTTCATCCATCGCATTTCGTGAGAATGGAGCAATGTATTACAGTATCTGCGTAATGACTCCAGTCCCTCATTTTGAGTATTGAGAGGCCACTGGAAATCCGTCAGCCCTCGATCTTTCAACCAGGTGATCACCTTGCCATGCAAATTTTCAATGCTGATGCGCGCGTGTTGTTCTTTCCTTTTCTGCGTCGAAGGTAAATATTCGTCAAGAATGAATTTCTCCAACCCAGGGTGCTGCTCAAGGAGATTGGTGAATGCACCTGCGTAGCCAGCGCTGCCGTCACCTCGCACGTGGATGACCGGCGCAGTTCGCGTGTAGGGCTTGATACGCAGCCCTGGCAACAGCGCCCGGTGGCCGTAGATTCTGCCATCTGGCGCGACTGTTTGACAGCGCTGCAGCAGCCGGCTCAACTGTTGACGACGCAGGCCAGTCGTACGCTCGATTGTCGATAGCGCGGTTCCCTGCTCGTATAAACGAAGCGCTGCGGAACGGTTCATGACGTCGGTACGAATGCCTTCTTCAAAGCCACTAAGGTCCAAAGCAGGCCACTCGGCCAGTGGAATTCTAAGCATGTGCCTTGCCCTGCTGACGGAGTTCACGATACGCCTCGACGAAGGGTCAGGGCCGAACAGTAAGTGAGCGGCTCGGTTGCGGTGTTGCAGATTAGCGTGCCCGCCTGCAGCCCCCTTGCGATCGCTGTGAGCATTCGGGCCTCGTCAGTCGCCGCGCCCCGGGTCAGTGCTCCAACGCTGACAGTGCCAAGCCGACGCAATTCCCGACGAACTGCGTCGCTCTCGTCAATGCACGAATAATTCTTCGCCCTGTTCATGATCGAACAGATCAGGAGCCAGTTCTCGATCTGGATATGCTCGTCCCGGATGAACTGTGCCGTCACCACCTTAGGTTCCCCATCATCCTGTGGCGCACTCAAATCTAAAAGGGATTTGACAGTTATCGCAGACCTGCCGTCAACCCCATAGCAGGCGATGAAGCTTACCTCTTGACCACTGAATAACACTGCGGTGAGACAAGGCTGGGGCCCTTGCTGAAATGTCCCAGGTGCAGTGGGCTTATACGAGATTACGTTGAGGTCTGCTTCCAGCAGGACGGCCAGGAAGAAGACTAGTTGGTCGCGAAAGACGAACCTGCAATGGTTCTTGGGCGACTGGAAATAGTAGATATCGGCTTTTTGGCTTGCCGTATCTCGCACAGATTCCGGTGACGGTGTGCGTCCTTCAATCACTAGTGCCCTAGATTTAGATCGAGATGGCATGTTTGTTCCTCCCTATGTGTTGCAAGGAGGCGCGCCACGCGAGGCAAAAGATACACCTTGACTATTGTCTATTTGAAGACAAGAATCACAGACAGAACGTCGTCATACTTCTATTGGCGTTGCAGCGGTGCCTGGGCCAACAGTTACCGCTGCGTGTTTCTTTCTATCGCATAGCGCCCTCCCTGCTCGTTCAGCATCGTTGTTTGGGGCGCCGATAGCCCCCCGAATTTCCCGAGTATTAAATTTCAATGTAGCAGGTCTTCGGCCGCATAAAAGGGCGGCTCTTTGTCTTTTCCACTAAGTAAACTCTGCGATCAAACAAAAAAGTCAATTTAAATTAAGGTTTGGATTCGCGGCATGATCCGTGCGCGTGGCGATGCCTTGACTAGCTCCCCAGCATTGGACTTCCACTTCCCAGAATCCGCTTCCAAAACCGTCGAGGAAGACTGGGCGTGAAGATCGCGAAACCCGGAAGCAAGAACGCCGACCAGCATGGGTCAGCATTATTGGTGGTTCAGGGCGGAACCGAACCACCTGCACGAGGACTTTCAACACGAAGCTCCACCGTTCGCAGCCACCAATTGGTGGTGTCAGCGCCCCCCCGGTGCGACCTCGATCGTCGGATACGTCAAGCAGGCTGCGGCGACGGTTCGAAGTCAGTGGACATCGATAGGTCAATCCATACCGCCATTTCCTGGGCGATCAGCTGGTTCTTGGCATGCACGGCGGCGACCGTGTCGCTGCCCAGTTGCACGCGCATTGGCGGATCGATTGCATCGGCCAGCTTGAGGATGGCATGCGCCAGCTTCTGTGGATTGCCCGGCTGCTGGTGATTCGCGCCAGAGGCAAAGGCGCCCATGGCAACCAAAGTTTCCGCATTATCGCCAATTCGCATTAGACCCTGACTATTGTGGCGCACGCATGGGCCAAGCCTGGCATGGAACAAAGAATGATCGAGGCACAATTGCAGCTGGTGGAGGCCACGCGCGGCACTGCCGGGTGTTTGCGTTACGAGTTGCACCTTTCGAACCATAACCCTGCGGACGTTACCTTTATCGAAGAGTGGGAGTCCTATGACGCCTGCCACGCGCACATGAGCAGCGAGCGAATCAGGAACTTCCAGAGGAGTGCTGGAGCGACAATCGAGAGCTTCCAACTCCACGAGATGCGGCAATTCTCGTAATTCACAATGTGCCGCTACGCGGCGCATTTCAGCGTAGGCCGGCCACTTACTGGTTGGAAGCCGACCGCAGCCGACCCAAGCTGTGTCCGTCTAAAGCTTTAGATAGATACCCGCCAGCTCCGATCTGTGTCCGAAGTTACCTGGGCTTGCACATTATCGAAAAAGATTGGAAGATGCCGCAGCGGACCTGGAAGGCCGCCAATCAGTTTGCCATCCTGTTTGGGGAACATTTTACGAACACGATCAATTAACTAAACCGCCACCCCGGCACACAAAGTTTCTGACAGGTCCGGTTACCCGGACAATCCCGGTCCTAAATTAAAGAACCTAAAGGTCCCCCGCCACGACGCCAGATGAACCGCTTCTTCTCACATACAAAAGACCGCTTCCACGAAACGATTCCCGCTCGCTCATATGGGAAAGTCGAACATATTGAAATCTCTGAGAATCGTCAGTCTGCGCTAGTAGCGATTGACCTTATGGAAGCGGATTGGTTTGACAAGCAAGATCCACAGAAGCTGCAAGACTTTCCCTTAGATCTGTTGTCGCGAAAGCACTCAAAAGGGCCTGGACCAGGTGCAGAGTACTTGTTTTCGCCTTACGACAGCGCCAAGCTGTATCGATTGGAAGTCGAAGTTGACCTCAAAGATCTTGATTTAATCCTAGGAGTAAATCCGCGTCATTGGGGAGGGCTGCAATTTGATGACAAGGCCACAGCTTTTCTCGAGAACCATTGGTTCGAATTCACTACTGGCTCAACCCAAGATTTCGGGAACAAAGGTAGCCTGTATGTCTCCCTCTACTCCCCACCATTAGAAGTTTACACAAAAGCAAAATTGATTAGCCCTAGCGAGGAACAACGGCTTATCAAAGTCGTCAATCTGAACGCGTTCCCCGCCATCACTCCATCTGGGCTAAACACCCTGATCTCTCGGGCAGACGCCGATCATTTAGCCGCATATGACGTCGGGCAAGGAAACTGCAATGGCCTGCTGGACGTCGACTATATCCCGAGCCTCTATTATGATCTCGGTGCAGGAGTCTTCCGTAATGCCCAAACGACCCCTTCTAATCTGGAGTTCTGCTTTTCGCGCAGACCAATGATTTTGCTATCGCATTGGGATACAGATCACTGGGCCGGTGCATTCGCTGCGTTAAGCCCACCAACAAAAGGGACGCAACATTATGAGGCATTGCGCATGCAATGGGTAGCGCCTTCGCAACAGATCACAATTCTTCATTACGTGTTCGCTTTAGAAATTCAGAATCAAGGCGGAAGCATACGGATCTTCGATACACCAGGTTTTCACCAAGCTTACTCGCGCAAAAGCGGTTATACATTTGAGTATTGGCTGGGTATTGGCAATGATCGAAATGGTACTGGCATTGTGCTCAATGTTCAGCACCATACTTTGCCAACGTCGTGGCTTCTTACAGGCGATTGTGACTATGGCCACTTCCCAACTCACCCTAGCGGGTTGACCCCCCTTGCAGTAATAGCGCCTCACCATGGAGCGAAGATTGCAAACGCGGCTTCGATTCCCACACCCTATTCTGTGTTGGGCTACCACCGCCTCGTTTACTCATTCGGTCCGAATAATACGCACGGGAGGCGCTCAGTCTCTCATCCACGGCAAGCAGCGCTCCGGGACCATCATGCCGCTGGCTGGGACCACGCCGCCTCTTTTATAGCCAATCCGGGCAGTTCCCTTATCGGTGGCCAAGATGTGCGTGCAACGAGTGAGCATAATCCTGGAACTGCACGAGCAGGTGTTCTGATTGGTTGGCAGCATCCCTCATGGGGATTGCAGAGGCCATGCAAAGGTAGGAGGTGCGCTGCTGCGCCCACTATCTAAAATAAAGCCGGCTGAATTATGAACCGGACCGGAAATCTGGGAGGCTCTATCATTTGAGAGACATGCCCCATGTCATCGCGATCTCGTCGACTGCAACCGAGGGATTCCCCATGTCCACAGGATTACGTCGATTACCCATACCTGCTTAAAGCTTCGACGTAATACTGTTCACTGGAGCGCGTGAAAGAAGTTTAATCTCCATTCGTAGCACGCATCAAATTGCCGGGGAGAATGTCATCAACTTTATGTTGGAGCGCTACCTGCTCGCGATCGTCCCGCATCAGCCAATTTGGAGCCATCGTGTTTCTTCGTCCGCAGGTGGTTTCGTTCTAGTGCCAATTCAGCTTGGACTCAACACGAAGTGCACGTCCTTATCGCGCTCCCAATTTCCGACGCTGCGTCTGAAGGGAAATTCGCGCACTTCCAAGCGATGATGCCATCCGGCCTGATTAGAACTGCGCCCTCGTTTCCCACGCCGAATCGACGGCTGAATTGCGCATCGGGCGGAAATTCAACATTCACATTCACCTGGATCGCATTGAACGGCACCGACAGCCGTGTTGACCAAATCCCTGGGAGCGGCTTCGATGTACTCTTGGCGAGCATCGAACATCAACACCCAGCGTCCATCGCCATAGGATGTCAGGAACCCACGGAAATCGGGCTGTTCTATGTTGAATTGCTGTACGCCTTTTGCAAGAATGGCGTCCGCTGCCGGGCAATGGAAAAGGATGCTGCGCAGCGTACGCAAGTGCCCAACGCCGTGCCGCTGGATACCGAGCGCCTCGCGGATGCTGCTATCAGCGCCATCGGCTGCGATGACGTAATCAGCCAAGATGTGGTAGACCTTACCGCTGGTGCGTTCACGCACGTCGACGCAAACTCCATCGGCACGTTGTTCGAAGCTGAGTACTTCTACACCCAGGCGCAAGTCGGCTCCGCGTGCTGCTGCCTCCATGCGCAGGATTGGTTCAAGCTTGTCCTGGG
>Ga0102595_100466_pt1 | contig 27913 bp, 28 predicted proteins | sample Araplaol_mTSA_r2_2_FD_76864 | JGI IMG/M metagenome (GOLD analysis project Ga0102595, IMG submission 76864) | Arabidopsis root microbial communities from North Carolina, USA - plate scrape MF_Col_mTSA_r2 (SPADES assembly) (version 2) | ecosystem: Host-associated > Plants > Roots > Endosphere...
TCGCGCGCCAGATCGCGCTGCGCGCCGGCCTGCCGATCACCACCTCGGGCATGACCATCAACCGTTTCTGCTCCTCGGGCCTGCAGACCATCGCCACCGCGGCCCAGCGCATCATCGCGGGCGAAGGCGAGGTCTACGTGGCCGGCGGCGTCGAGAGCATCTCGTGCGTGCAGAACGAAGCCAACAAGCACATGCTGGCCGACCCGTGGCTGGTGAAGAACAAGCCCGAGATCTACTGGAACATGCTGCAGACGGCCGAGCAGGTCGCCAAGCGCTACAACATCGGCCGCGACGCCATGGACGAATACGGCGCGCAGAGCCAGCAGCGCGCCACCGCCGCGCTGGAAGCCGGCAAGTTCAAGGACGAGATCGCCCCCATCACCGTGCTGGCCGGCGTAGCCGACCCCGTGATGGGCCTGCGTACCAAGGAAGTCACCGTCGAGAACGACGAAGGCATCCGCCCAGGCACCACCAAGGAAGGCATCAGCGGCATTCGCCCGGCGCTGCCCGGCGGCCTGATCTCGGCCGGCAACGCCAGCCAGTTCTCAGACGGCGCCGGCGCCTGCGTGGTGGTCGACGAGAAGTACGCGCAGCAGAAGGGCCTGAAGCCCATGGGCCGCTTCCTCGGCTTCGCAGTGGCCGGCTGCGAACCCGACGAGATGGGCATCGGCCCCGTCTTCGCCATTCCGAAGGTGCTCAAGCGCCTGGGCCTCACGGTGAACGACATCGACCTGTGGGAGCTGAACGAAGCCTTCGCCGTGCAGGTGATCTACTGCCGCGACAAGCTGGGCATTCCGGGCGACCGCCTGAACGTGAACGGCGGCGCCATCGCCGTGGGCCACCCCTATGGCGTGAGCGGCCAGCGCCTGACGGGCCACGCGCTGATCGAAGGCAAGCGCCGCGGCGCGAAGAAGGTCGTGGTCACGATGTGCATCGGCGGCGGCATGGGCGCCGCGGGCGTGTTCGAGGTGCTCTGAGCTTCCACCTGAGCCGCTGAATTCGGACTTCCGAACGCAGAGGTCGCGAAGGTTACGCAGAAGTCGCAGAAGAGAAACCAGAATTTGATTGGTTTTTCTCTGCGACTTCTGCGTATTTCCCGTACCTCTTTTGCGTTCGGCTGTCCGATCCCGACCCCCTGGAGAATTTCATGAGCCTTCGTCCCACCCTCGACTTCCTGCTCTACGACTGGCTCGACGCCGAATCCCTCAACCAGCGCGAGCGCTTCGCCGACCATTCGCGCGAGACCTTCGACGCCGTGCTCGACACCTGCGAGCGCATCGCGCGCGAGAAGTACGCGCCGTTCAACCGCACGGTCGATGCGCAGGAGCCGCATTTCGACGGCGAGAAGGTCGTGCTGCCGCAGGCCACGCACGATGCGCACAAGGCCTTCGTCGAGTCGGGAATGATGAGCGCGGCACAGGACTACGACATCGGCGGCATGCAGCTGCCCTACACGCTGCAGGCCGCGGCCAACAGCTTCTTCGCGATGGCCTCGGTGAGCATCGGCTCGAACATGCTCACCAGCGGCAACGCCAACCTGCTGATGGTGCATGGCACCGAGATGCAGAAAGAGGTCTTCGCCAAGAACGAGTTCTCGGGCCGCTGGGCGGGCACCATGTGCCTGTCGGAGCCGCAGGCGGGTTCGTCGCTGAGCGACGTGGCCACGCGCGCGGTGCCCGACGGCGACGACTTCCAGAACGATCCGCTGGGTCCGCGCTACCGCCTCACGGGCAACAAGATGTGGATCTCGGCGGGCGACCACGAGCTGACCGAGAACATCGTGCACATCGTGCTGGCGAAGATTCCCGACGAGAACGGCAGGCTGGTGCCCGGCACGCGGGGCATATCGCTCTTCATCGTGCCCAAGCGCATGGTCGATACCCAGGGCAATCTCACGGGCCAGCGCAACGACGTAGCGCTCGCGGGCCTCAACCACAAGCTGGGCTGGCGCGGCACCACCAACACGCTGCTGAACTTCGGCGAGGGCAGGTACCCGGTCGACGGCAAGGCTGGCGCGGTGGGTTACCTGGTCGGCGAGCCCGGCAAGGGCCTGCACTGCATGTTCCACATGATGAACGAGGCGCGCATTGGCGTCGGCACGGCGGCCACCATGCTCGGCATGGCCGGCTACCACGCCTCGCTCGAATACGCGAAGAGCCGCCCGCAGGGCCGGCTGGTGAAGAAGCCCGAAGCCCCCGGCACGGCGGTCGCCAAGGATTCGGCCGCGCCTCAGGTGCGCATCATCGAGCACGCCGACGTGCGCCGCATGCTGCTGGCCCAGAAGGCGTACTGCGAGGGCGCGCTGGCGCTGGAGCTGTACTGCGCCCGCCTTGTCGACGAGCAGAAGACCGGCGACGCGCAGGCCGCCGACGACGCACGCCTTCTGCTGGAGGTGCTCACGCCCATCGCCAAGAGCTGGCCCAGCGAGTGGTGCCTGGAGGCGAATTCGCTGGCCATCCAGGTGCATGGCGGCTACGGCTACACGCGCGACTTTCCGGTGGAGCAGTACTGGCGCGACAACCGACTGAACATGATCCACGAGGGCACCCACGGCATCCAGGCGGCCGACCTGCTCGGCCGCAAGGTGCTGATGGAGAAGGGCCGCGGCCTGCAGCTGCTGGCCGCGCGCATGACCGACACCATCGGCCGCGCGGCCAAGGTGCCGGCGCTGGCTGGTCACGCCAAGGCGCTGGGCGCCGCGCTGCAGCGCATCGGCAGCGCCACCGAGGCCGCCTGGTCCACCGGCGACCCGGCCGACGCGCTGGCCAATGCGGTGCCGTACATGCAGGCCTTCGGCCACACGGTGCTGGCCTGGATCTGGCTCGACGTCGCGGGCAAGGCCCTGCAAACCGACGCGGAAAAGGCGAGGGCGGTAACAGCTGGCAAGATCGGCGCCACGGACTATTTCTTCCACTACGAGCTGCCGAAAATCGGCGCATGGCTCAACGTGGTCGAAACCCGTGATCCGACCTGTACAGCTTTGCCCGAGGACGCCTTCTGATGGCCACCACCGATTCGCCGAACCCCACCCCCAGCAGCAACACCCCCGCCGCCAAGCCGCCGAAGCCGCATGCGCGGCTGGAGAAATGGATCTGGATCCTGATCTACGGCGGCCTGTTCGTCGTGATCCTGGGCATCGCCACCGGCCGCACCGATGCCGCGCTGGGCTGGTCCATCTCCGTTCCCGGCGGCATCGTGGCGCTGGTCGGCTTCGTGCTGATCTACGTGCGCTCGCGCCTTCCCAACACCCCTTCAAGCAAGTAACGAGGCCCGCCATGCTCAAACACATCGTGATGTGGAAGTTCAAGGAGCACGCCGAGGGCGCCGACAAGGCCACCAACCTGCTCAAGGCCAAGGCGCTGCTCGACGCCTGCGCGAAGCTGTCGCCCGGCACGCTGCGTTTCGAGGTGGCCATCGCCCAGCCCGGGCTGGAAGCTACCTACGACCTGGTCCTTTATTCGGAATTCACCGACGCCGCCGCCCTGGCGGCCTATGCCGACCATCCGCAGCACGTGGCCCTGAAGCCATTCATCGGCGCCGTGCGTGAAGCCCGCCAGTGCATGGACTACACGATCTGAACCACTACCAGAACCCCGGAGACAACCCATGACCGCACGCACCGTCCAGAAACTCTTCGACCTCACCGGCAAGACCGCCCTCGTCACCGGCGGCTCGCGCGGCCTGGGCCTGCAGATGGCCCACGCGCTGGGTGAGGCCGGCGCGAAGATCATGCTGAGTTCGCGCAAGGCCGACGACCTGGAGCAGGCGGCCGCCGAGCTGCAGGCCGCCGGCATCGACGCGCGCTGGATCGCCGCCGACTGCTCGAAGGAGGAAGACACCCGCCGCCTGGCCGACGAGACCCTGCAGCGCATGGGCGCGGTCGACATCCTTGTGAACAACGCGGGCGCCAGCTGGGGTTCTCCGGCCGAAAGCCACCCGGTCGAGGCCTGGGACAAGGTGATGAACCTCAACGTGCGGGGCTACTTCATCCTGTCGCAGCAGATCGCCAACGGCTACATGATCCCGAAGAAATCGGGCCGCATCATCAACATCGCCTCCATCGCCGGCCTCAATGGCAACCCGCCCGAGATGCAGACGCTGGCCTACAACACCTCCAAGACCGCGGTCATCGGCTTCACCCGCACGCTGGCTGCCGAATGGGGCAAGTACAACATCAACGTGAACGCCATCTGCCCGGGCTTCTTCATGACGAAGATGGCCGCCGGCCTCATCAAGTCGCTGGGCGAGGAGAAGATGGCCGCGCAGGCGCCTCTGGGCCGCCTGGGCGACGAGGAGGACCTGAAGGGCCTGACGCTGCTGTTCGCGAGCGACGCCGGCAAGCACGTCACCGGCCAGTGGCTGGCGGTGGACGGCGGCGTGAGCGTGGTGCTCGGCGCAGCTTGAAATGACCACCCCCAGCCTCGCCCACTTCGTGTGGCTCGGACACCCCCTCGAGGGGGCGCACCCTGCGGCCCGGCGAAGCCGGTTCCGCGGGAGCCCGCGAACGGGCCGCGCAGAGGTGCAGGAGGCTGGCAAACTGAAATGACCGATCAAACCGACGACATCAATTTCCGCTCGTACACGAGCCGCATCCCGTTCGCGCGCCACCTGGGCTTCGAGCTGACGAAGTTCGAGAACGGCGAATCGGAGATCCTCTACACCGCCAAGCCCGAGCACCTGAACACCTTCGACGTGACGCACGGCGGCGCCTGCATGACGCTGCTGGACATCACCATGGCCGCTGCCGCGCGCAGCATCGCGCCCGAGATGGGCGTGGTCACCATCGAGATGAAGACCAGCTTCATGCAGCCCTCGGTCGGCCCGCTGCACGCGCGCGGCACGCTCATTCACAGGACGGCGACGCTGGCTTTCACCGAGGCCAGAATCTACGACGAGCAGGAGCGCGTGTGCGCCCACGCCACCGGTACCTTCAAGTACGTGAAGCGCCGGCTGCCGACCGGCCCGGCCAGCGCCAACGAGATGCGCCCGCCCTCGACCGACTGACCCGACCCTATTTCTCCCCCGGAGCCTTCCATGCCCACCAACAAGCAGATCCACCTCGACAACCGCCCCGAGGGCGAGGCCGTCGCCAGCAACTTCAAGCTCGTCACGGCCCAGACCCCCGAACTCAAGGACAACCAGGTCCTGGTGCGCCACCACTACATGAGCCTCGACCCGTACATGCGCGGGCGCATGAACGACTCCAAGAGCTACGCGCAGCCGCAGCCGCTGGGCCAGACGATGCAGGGCGGCACGGTCGGTGAAGTGGTGGAAAGCAAGCACCCCAAGTACGCCGTGGGCGACAAGGTGGTGGGCTTCGGCGGCTGGCAGGAATACAGCGTGGTCGATGCCTCGCAGCCCGGCGCGCTGAAGAAGGTCGACACCACGCACGTGCCGCTGTCGCACTACCTCGGCGCCGTCGGCATGCCGGGCGTGACCGCCTGGTACGGGCTGGTGAAGATCATCGCGCCCAAGGCCGGCGAAACGCTGGTCGTCACAGCCGCCAGCGGCGCGGTGGGCAGTGCCTTCGGCGCGCTGGCCAAGGCGCGCGGCTGCCGCGTGGTCGGCATCGCGGGTGGCGCCGACAAGTGCAAGTACGTGACGGACGAACTGGGCTTCGACGCCTGCATCGACTACCGCCAGCACCCCGACCTCAAGTCGATGAGCGCGGCGCTCAAGGAAGCCTGCCCGGACGGTATCGACGGCTACTTCGAAAACGTCGGCGGCTACATCTTCGACGCGGTGCTGCTGCGCGCCAACGCCTTCGCCCGCGTGGCGCTGTGCGGGATGATCGCGGGCTACGACGGCCAGCCGCTGCCGCTGGCCAACCCGGCGCTGATCCTCATCAACCGCATGAAGATCGAAGGCTTCATCGTCAGCGAGCACATGGAAGTGTGGCCCGAGGCGCTGGCCGAGCTGGGCACGCTGGTGGCCACTGGCAAGCTCAAGCCGCGCGAGTCGATCGCGCAGGGCATCGAATCGGCGCCTGAAGCTTTCCTCGGCCTGCTGAAGGGCCGCAACTTCGGCAAGCAGCTCGTCAAGCTCATCTGATGCTTCGATGAACTGAACGCACGGCAAGGAGGCCGGCCATGGAAACGACGCACGAGGTCTTCAACCAGCCTGCACCGCTGGTCGACTACAACCTCTTCGACACCAACCGGCCCCTGCGCGATGCGCTGAAGTTCAACGCGCCCGCGCTGCAGACCGCGCAGCTGCACGAACTGGGCGCAACCCTCGGCTCGGCCGGCATGCAGGCGCATGCACGGCTCGCCAACATCCACACGCCCGAGCTGCACACGCATGACCGCTTCGGGCGGCGCATCGACGAGGTGGAGTTCCATCCGAGCTATCACGCGCTGATGAGCGCCGCGGTGGGCGCCGGGCTGCACGGCACGCCGTGGACCGGCACATCGGCCTCGCCGCACGTGCTGCGCGCGGCTGGCTTCATGCTCTTCACCGAGCTGGAGCCGTCGATTCTCTGCCCCGTCTCCATGACCTACGCCGTTGCACCCGCGCTGCGCGGCAACGCGGCGGTGCATGCCGACTGGGCGCCGAAGCTCGGCAGCCTCTGGTACGACCCGGCGCTCAAGCCCTTCAGCGACAAGCCCGGCGTGACCATGGGCATGGGCATGACCGAGAAGCAGGGCGGCTCCGACGTGCGGGCCAACACCACCCAGGCCGTGCGCGACGGCACCGGCGACGCCTGGGGCGAGCGCTACGCCATCACCGGCCACAAGTGGTTCTTCTCGGCGCCGATGTGCGACGCCTTCCTGGTGCTGGCCCAGGCGCCCGCCGGGCTTTCTTGCTTCTTCCTGCCGCGCGTGCTGCCGGACGGCTCGCGCAACGCGATCCGCATCCAGCGGCTGAAGGACAAGCTGGGCAACAAGGCCAACGCGAGCTCCGAGGTTGAGTTCCATGGTGCCATCGCATGGCTCGTGGGCGAGGAGGGGCGCGGCATCCCGCAGATCCTCGAGATGGGCACGATGACGCGGCTCGACTGCGCGCTGGGCACCAGCGGGCTGATGCGCCAGTCGCTGGCCATCGCGCTCAATCACGCCACGCAGCGCATGGCCTTCGGCAAGGCGCTGATCGAACAGCCGCTGATGAAGAACGTGCTGGCCGACCTCGCACTGGAGAGCGAGGCCGCCACCGCGCTCGCCATCCGCCTCGCGAGGGCCTTCGACAACCAGTCCGACGAGCACGAGCGCCTGATGGCCCGGCTGCTCACGCCGGTCGCCAAGTTCTGGATCTGCAAGCGCGGCAGCGCCTTCGCGCAGGAAGCCATGGAATGCCTGGGCGGCAACGGCTACGTGGAGGAGGGCGGCGAAGGCATCATGGCCCGCATCTACCGCGAGATGCCGCTCAACTCCATCTGGGAAGGCGCGGGCAACATCATGGCGCTCGACCTGCTGCGCGGCCTGCGCAAGGGCGACGCGGTGGCCACGCTGGCGAAGGAACTCGCACCTGCGCGCGGACATCACGCCGCGCTCGACCGGCTGGCCGATGCGCTGCCGGCGCGCATCGAGGCGATGGCTTCGGAAGCCGAGGCCCGCCGTCTCGCGCAGGACGTGGCGCTGGCCGTGCAGGCCGCGCTGCTGGTGCAGACGGCGCCGGCTGCAGTGGCCGGCGCGTTCTGCGCATCGCGCCTGGCCGGCGACTGGGGCAATGCCTTCGGGACGCTGGGCGCAGGCACAGATTTCGACGCCATCATCCAGCGCGCACAGCCGCGCTGAAGCAACACGAACGACAACCCACGGGAAACACCATGGCCGACCTGATCCTCCATCACTACCTCACCTCGCCGTTCTCGGAGAAGGTGCGCCTCATCCTCGGCGCCAAGAAGCTGCCGTGGAAGTCGGTCTTCATCCCGCCGATCATGCCCAAGCCCGACGTGGAGGTGCTCACCGGCGGCTACCGCAAGACGCCGTTCCTGCAGATCGGCGCCGACATCTATTGCGACAGCGCGCTCATCGCCGACGTGCTCGAGCATCTGCGGCCCGAACCCACGCTCTATCCGGAGCCTGAAAAAGGCATGTCGCGCATCCTCGCGCAGTGGGCCGACACCACGCTCTTCTGGGCCGCCATGGCCTGGAACCTGCAGCCCAGGGGCGCGGCGGAAGTGTTTGCCAAGGCGCCGCCCGAAGCCGCGAAGGCCTTCGGCGAGGACCGCGGCAAGATGAGCGCGGGCAACATGACCCGCCTGCGCCCGGCCGACGCCACCAGCGCCTACAAGTCGTACCTGCGCCGCCTGTCGGACATGCTCGACGAGAAGCCCTATCTGCTCGGCGAGGTGCCCAGCATCGCCGACTTCTCGGCCTACCACCCGCTGTGGTACACGCGGCGCATAGAGTCGGTCCGCACCATCCTCGACCTCACGCCCGCGGTGATCGACTGGATGGACCGCATGGCCGCCATCGGCCACGACGTGCCCGAGAAGTTCTCGAGCGAGAAAGCCATCGCGGTGGCGAAGGCCTCGACGCCGCATTCACTGCTGACCGACAGCACCTTCCAGGACGACCACGGCATCCCGCTGGGCACCGCGGTCACCATCCGCGCCGAGAGCTTCGGCCTCGAGGAGACGCCCGGCACGCTCGTGGCCGCCACGCGCACGCACTACACGCTGGAGCGCGGCAACGAGCGCGCGGGCACGGTGCATGTGCACTTTCCTCGGATCGGGTATGTGCTGAAGAAGGCCGAGGGCTGACTCGCGTCACGCGAACGACAGCCGTTCTCCGCTTGAAGCGGTCCAATAGACGGCACAGAGTCAACCAAAGGAAAGCACCCAATGATTCAGGACTTCAAGGGCAAGACCGCCGTTCTCACCGGCGCGGGTTCGGGCTTCGGCCTGGAGTGCGCGCGCATCGGCGCCGCCCGCGGCATGAACCTCGTGCTGGTCGACGTGCAGCAGGATGCGCTTGACAAGGCCCAGGCCGAGATGGAAGCGGCCGGCGTGCAGGTGCTGGCGCGCAAGGTCGATGTGTCGGACGCGGCGCAGATGGAGGCATTGGCCGCTGCCGTGAAGGAGCGCTTCGGTGCGCCGCACTTCGTCTTCAACAACGCGGGCGTGGGCGCCGGCGGCCTGGTGTGGGAGAACACCGTGGCCGACTGGGAATGGGTGCTGGGCGTGGACCTGTGGGGCGTGATCCACGGCGTACGCCTGTTCGTGCCGATGATGCTGGAGGCTGCGGCCAAGGACCCGTCCTACCGCGGCCACGTGACCAACACGGCCAGCATGGCCGGCCTGCTCACGCCGCCCAACATGGGCATCTACAACGCCGCGAAAGCCGCGGTGGTGAGCCTTACCGAGACGATGTACCAGGACCTGAACCTCGTCACCGACCAGATCGGCGCGAGCCTGCTGTGCCCGTACTTCGTGCCCACCGGCATCACCAGCAGCGAGCGTAACCGTCCGAACGCGCCGAAGGAAAGCGAGCTCACCAAGAGCCAGCTGATCGGCCAGGCGATGAGCAACAAGGCCGTGAGCAGCGGCAAGATCACGGCTGCCGAAGTGGCCGCCAAGGTGTTCGAAGCCATCAGCGACAACCAGTTCTACGTGTTCAGCCATCCGAAGGCGCTGGGCAACGTGCGCAGCCGCATGGAGAACATCGTCTCCATCACCAATCCGGCCGACCCGTTCCTGGAGCGGCCCGAAATCGGCCAGAAGCTGCGCGAGCAGTTGCGTTCGGCCTGAGCCGGGGCGTTCAGCCGGCCTGCAGTTCGGCCACGAGCGCTTCGACACGGGCAAGCGCGCTGGCGATGGAGCGGTCGAGCAGGTCGCCGTGGTCTTCAGCGTGCTCGATCGCCACGCTGTGCACTTCGTTGAGCCCGAGCAGCGCCAGCGGGCTCGCGATGCCCGGCGTGAGCAGGTCCATCTGCGCCTGGAATCCACCCGGCCCGTAGCCGCTGCTGCCGCACGAGGTGAGCAGCACCGTGCGGCGGTGTCGCTCGGCCAGCAGCGGCACGTACGGGTTCTCGCGGTCGCGGTCGAAGTCGAAGGTCGAGCCGATGCGCACGATGTTGTCGATCCACGACTTCAGCGGCGCGGGCATTCCGAAGTTGTACATGGGCGCGCCGATCACCAGCACGTCGGCGCGCCGGAGCTCGTCGATCAGTGCGTCGCTTTCGGCGAGCACCGCGTGCATCCACGGCTCACGCTGCCCGGCCGGCGTATAGCCCGAGGCGATCCACTCGCCCGTGACGTTGCCGGGCGGCGTGGCGCCGATGTCGCGGTAGATCACTTCGTCGTCGGGTCGGGCTGCCCGCCAGGTCGTCACGAAGTGATGGCTGAGGCGGCGCGAATGCGAGCCGTGGACATGCGTGCCCGAACGGCCGGGGCGGGCGCTGGCGTCGATGTGGAGCAGTGTGGTCATGGTGCGGTCCTCTTTGACATGAAGGGTTGGATGAAGAGAATTCAGCTGTCTGCCTGGCATGGAGAGAAATTTATCGGCGCACCGCCAAGGCGACAAACGACGATTTCTTTGCGTTGCTGAAAAATAAATTCATCCATGACCAACCTTCGCCAACTCCCTCCGCTGGCGGCGCTGCGCGCCTTCGAAGCCGCGGCGCGGCATTGCAGCGCCAAGCTCGCGGCCAACGAGCTCTCGGTGACGCCCACGGCCATCAGCCACCAGGTGCGCCAACTGGAGGATTCGCTGGGCGTGGCGCTCTTCATCCGCCAGCCGAGGCAACTGGTGCTCACGTCGCAGGGCAGGGAACTTCAGGCGGTGCTCGGCGAATCGTTCAACGCGATGGCGAATGCCGTTGCGCGGCTGCGTGCGCCACCTGAGCGCATGGCCATCACGCTGTCGACCACGCCGGCGGTCGCGGCGCGATGGCTGCTGCCGCGCGTGAGCACGCTGCGCGCGTTGCATCCGCGGCTCGACCTGCGCATTCACGCGTCGCACGACGCGGTGGCGCTCGATGGCGTCACGGCCGACCTCGCGATCCGCTACGGACGCGGGCAGTGGCCGGGCATGGTGTCTGAAAAGCTGTTCGATAACGTCTTCGCGCCCGCGTGCAGCCCCGCGCTCAAGCTGCGCCGGCCCGACGAGCTGGCGCGGCACACGCTGCTGCACTTCACGGTGCCCGGCAGCAAGAGCCAGCCCGGCACATGGGCCGCGTGGCAGCAGGAAGCGCAGGTGCCGGGCCTCGACGTATCGGCGGGGCCGGTGTTCTCCGACGAGACGCACACGGTGTGGGCCGCGCTGCAGGGGCAGGGCGTCGCGCTGATGAGCCTGGCGCTGATCGCGGACGAACTGCGCGCGGGCAATCTCGTGCAGCCCTTCGGCCCGGAACTGCCGGGGTTGCCGTTCCATCTCGTCTGCCCCCAGGCCCGGCGCGACGAACCCGCCGTGGCGGCGGTGTTCGAGTGGGTGAGGGGGCTTCAGCCGCCCGGCGCGAATAGCTGACTTCGCGTGCAATGACTTTCGACACTGGTGGCGGCCGGTCCGGGCTTCTAGAGTCCGCGCGAGGATCGGGCGGTGCCTTGCGGTGTACCGGTTGTTAACTATTACGCAGGCCGTCGAGCTTTGTTCGCGGGGCCTCTTCTCACGCGCGAGGTTCGCGCAGTAATCCCTTAGCCCGGCCGGATCCTTTCCTTAACCTTCGGACACTTTCTTTGATGAAGGTCAGAAAAGGTTGCCCCGAAGCAGCCGGCCTTCTTCAGCGGACCCCATGCATATACGCGAGATATCGCGAAGAGGAGGACAGTCATGCGAACCCCGTTCCTGCGCGAAGGCAGCCCGGACGAACCAACCTCGGTGCCCGGGCGCGGCGCGGCGCTCAGGGCGCTGCTGCCGGTCGTGATGTGCTTCGCCGCCGCAGTGGGGTTCGTGCTGATGGCGCTGTTCGTCCAGAACATCGTGGCGGCATCGGTGTTCACCACGGCCGCCATCGTGTTCCTTGGAATCGGGCTGATCCTCGGCCTGAGCATGTGGGTCTTTCCGGGCCTGCCGCGCTAGATGCCCGGGCGGGAAGAAAGCATGGCCGGCAAGCCTGGCACGGCTCCCATCCTTCGCATCGGCAGCTGGCGCCTGACCTTCATCGGCGCTGCGATCGGGCTGCTGATCGTGCTGGCCGTGCTCATGAAATGGATTGTCGAACTGCAGGTCGAGGCCGCGCAGGAGCGGCGCCTGAGCGAAGCCGTCGCGCGCGAGGCCGCGGCACGCTGCCATGAGAGGACGCCGCTTCAGGCGGTCAGGGAATGCCTGGCCGAGCTTGCCGCCGGCGCTGCCGCTCGTCCGCAGGAGCGCTGAGCGAAGCCGGTCAGTCGTCGCTGATCCACTGGCCGGAAGCGGGGTGCACGACGGCGGGCTTGCCGCCCAGCATGAGTGACTCCTCGTCGGGTTGCGCCCGGTTCTGTGCGGCCACGTTGAACTCGACCCGCAGCGCCTTCGCCACGGAGGCGTCCTCGATCGGCAGCTCCCATGTCAGGAAGACCTGGTTGCAATCCGTGCCCTCCGCGAAGTCGGCCGCGTCGAAGCCGCTGCTGCCGCGCCGGATCACGGCATGAGGCTGGCCGGTGTCGAAGATCACCACCGTGCCTCGCCTCAGCGGAATGCGCCGGTCCGCGAAGGGAAAGTGCAGGTCCAGTCCCTTGTCCTCGCTCATGAAGAGATTGCAGAACGCCGCGAAGCCGTACCGGGTGCCGTCGTGGTGGTACTTCGCACCGCGGCAGGCCATCAGGGCGATGTCGCTGGAGGCCAGCACCCCGGGCAGGCTCTGCGCCTGCGCCCAGTCGGACGCGGCCTGGACGCAGAGCCGGTAGTCCGGCCAGCGCGCGCGGGCCCGTGCGAGGGGCAGGGGTTCCACCTCTCCGAGCTCCAGCGCGAGCTGCGAGGAAATCTCCCGGTCCCAGTCGGCGAGCAGGCGAGCGGGAGGCATGGGCACGTCCACCATGCCGGTCAGCACCACCTCGCTCACGCTGCGGCTGCGGAGCAGTTCGCCGCTTCGGAAGAAGGCGGTTGGCGCGGGGTGCGATGAGGTGGGGTGGTTCATCGGAGGGCAGTGTAGTGAGGGTGCTCTGCGGGCTGACCGCTCCAACCGTGCCTTGATAGCATCGCCGCTTTTGGCCGTGGGCCTGCCTGGGACTTCCAATGCGCGTTGACCTTGTCTCCGAAGCTCAGTACGAGTCGCTGATCGACCTGCTGTGCGAGCTGCATGCCTACTACAACGACGGTGCCGAGGTCGCGCAGGAGATCGTGAGAGAGCATCTGACCGCGAACCTGCTGGCTGCCGGGTCGTCCCAGCGCCTTGTCGTGGCGGAGGAAGAGAGCGGGACGGTGATCGGCCTTGCCGCCATCTCGCTGGTGTATTCGCTCGTCGATTTTTCTCCCGATCTGCGCAGGCATTGCCAGTTGAAGGAGCTCTACGTTCGCTCGTCGCACCGAAGCCACGGGGCGGGCAGGGCGCTGATGGCATGGGTGGCCAGGTACGCGGCAGCGCACGGATGTGCCCGCATCGACTGGCCGGTCAAGGCCTCAAACCTCATGGGTATCGCTTTCTACGAGAGCCTGGGGGCGAAGCGAGTCATCGAAAGGCTCAGCTACAGGCTTTCCGGGCCTGCATTGGGCGAGCTTGCCGGAAGCCTCGATCGCTGACGCGACCCCTCGATTCTCGAAAGCACGGCATGAGGAAAGTACGTGTTGTCGGCTCAGAAAATACCCTTAGGAATATTTGAGTACCAAAGAGTTAACATTTGGAGCAACATCAAGCAGACGAGGAGGCAGCACCCCATGGAGACATATCCGACCCTGAGGCAGGCCACAGGCGTGGCCCGCACCCTGAGCAAGCACTCGTCCTGCACCATGGTGGTCTACCGCGTGACGGAGGAAAAGTTCGTGACCGCGCATCCGTCCGACACGGTCAACGGAACCATCGAGGCCGTCTACCGTGATGGCTATGTGGTGCCGACGCTGCTGAGCAAGACGCGCTGAGACGAAGCCGGACACCAGTTCGAGTTGCAGGCCTCCTTCGGGAGGCCTTTCTTCATTTCACGACGACGCGGGCACCGCCTGCATCAGCAGCGACAGCGCCTTGCGCAGGCTCGGGACCGACGAGCTTTCGCCCTTGTCGAAACCCAGGCGCACCACCACGAGGTCGTGCGAGGGAACGATCAGCACCACCTGCCCGCCGGCGCCGAGCATGTAGTAGGCCGAGGTCGGCACCGGCCATGTGCTCGTTCCGTTGAGCCAGAAGAAGCCGCCGTAGATCGGGCGCTTGTCGGCTGCCCACGTCGGCGCGAGCGTGCTCACGAACCTGACGAAGCCCTCGGGCAGGATGCGCTCGCCGTTCCACACGCCGTCCTGCAGGTACAGGTTGGCCAGGCGCGACCAGTCGCGTGCCGACATGAAGTCGTAGCCCTGTCCCATGAAGTTGCCGTAGGGGTCGGTCTCCAGCGTCATCGTGCGGATGCCGATCTTGTCGAACAGGTTTCTCTGTGGGAACGACAGGTATTCCTCGCCGCGTTTTTCCACGGCCAGCCGGATCAGGTAGTTTGCCAGCACCGGGTCGGTGTTGCGATAGCGGCCGATGGTGTTGGGCGGCCATTGCTGTGGCCGCGTGGCCGCGTAGTTGAAGATGTTGATGCGGCCCGTGTAGAAGTAGACGTGGTCGGGGTAGGTGCCGTTGGGGTCGAAGTCCGGGTCGTCGGGCGCCTTGATGCGCAGGCCGCTCGACATGTGGAGGATGTCGGAGATCCTGATTTCCTTGCGCTTGTCGTCCGCGCCTTGCCATTCCGGAATGGGCGCGCGCTGGTCGAGCTGGTATTCGCCCTGTTTCATCAGCACGCCCATCATGGTCGCGGTCACGCTCTTGCCCATCGACCACGACTCCAGCGGCGTGCCCGGGCCGATGCCGTTCATGTAGCGCTCGCCGACGATGCGCCCCTTGTGCGTGACCACGAAAGCCGCCGTGTAGGCCTCGGGCAGCTCGAAGGCCGCGTCGACCGCCTGGCTCACCTTCGCGGTGTCGATGCCGGGCGGAGTGCCGCCAGGCATGACGTCGCCCATGGGCCATGCCTGGGTCGACGCGTCGGGCAGGGCGCTCTTGACCGCCACCGGCGTGAAGAACACGTCGTCCCTGCCCGGCGGCAGCGTGATGCAGCCCTGCGAGCCGTAGTAGCGGGCCGTCAGCGTCGGGCCGTTGGGAATGGTGATGCGGACTTCCTTCTTCGCGCGGTCGACCACCGGCGTGCCGACCTTCTTGCGCTGCGCGTAAGGGCCGGTGAAGTAGCCCACGCTCTCGGCCGCGACGGCGGGGTCGAGCCCGGTGATGAAGGCCGCCGAGCACATCGCCTTGGCGTAACCCGAGGTGTTGTGCTCCAGCGGATCGCCCGGCGGCGGCACGTACGGCGTGTCGAGTTCGTAGCTCCTGGCGCGCGCGATGAGGGCTTCACGCGCCGGCAGTTCGGGTGTGTTCGTGGCGGGCGGCGTGGTGCCGCCGGTGCCCAGTCCTATGCCTATTCCTCCACCTCCGCCGCCGCCCCCACCGCCGCCTCCGCATGAGGCCAAAACCATTACAAGAAGCGCGCCTGTCGCAATGGCAACGGGCACGCCGGCAAACCTCTTCATAGGGGGCTCCTCGCTTAGTTGTTGCCGGAGTCTGCGCGAAACCGGTAACAGACTGCAAGCCCGGTCTTCAGATTCCGCTCAGACTGCGGTGGCCTGCGATGCGATCCACTCCCACACGGCGCGTATCGCCGGCTCGTCTTCCCTGCCGTTCGCAACGGCAAGAAAGTAGCTGCCCGTGTCCAGCGCAGGCCCGAAGGGCCGCACCAGCGCGCCGCTGCGGAGTTCCTCGGCCGAGAGCGTGAGGCTCAGCAGCGCCACGCCATGCCCGGCGAGCGCGGCCAGCATGGCGTGCGTCTCGTCGGAGAACGACAGGCCCGATGCCTTCATCGCGCGCCCCCTCGGCGGCGCGATGCCGGCTTCGCGGAACCAGCGCGGCCACACGGCTGGGGCGAGCGCCTGCGGCTGCCAGTCGCAGTGGATCAGCCGGTGCTTCGGCAGATCGGCCGCGTCCTTCAGGCCGAGCATCGGGCTGCACAGCGGCGCGTAGCGCTCGGGCATCAGTTCGCGCGACACCAGCCCCGGCCAGTTTCCGTTGCCGGAGCGCACCGCAATGTCCGCCTCGCCGCGCGCCAGGTCGACCAGCGTGTCGCTCGCATGCAGCCGCAGTTCCACACCGGGGCAGGCCTTGCGGAAGGCATCCATGCGCGGCAGTACCCAGCGCGCGGCGAAGGCGGTGTTGGTGCTCAGGGTCACGGCCTGCGAGGCGGAAGGGCGGCGCAGCCTGTCGACACCGGCCTCCAGCAGGTCGAAGCCTGTGCGCAGGTCGTCGAAGAGGCGCTGGCCAGCAGGCGTCAGCGCAAGCTGGCGCGTGAGGCGGCGAAAAAGCGGCTGGCCCAGCGTGTCTTCGAGCGCGCGCACTTGGTGGCTGATGGCCGATGGCGTCACCGAGAGCTCCTGCGCAGCCCGCTGGAAGCTCAGGTGTGCGGCCGCGGCCTCGAAGGCGCGCAGCGAGAGCAGCGCAGGCAGACGGCGCGGCGTGCGGACAGGTGAGCCAATCTCGTTCATCGGTGGAGAAATGATCGTTTGTGAAGCTGGCTCTTGAAACCTAGATTCAAGGCCTGCGCTCCATTCTGGCAGCGCGAAACGAAAGAAGGAAACTCATCCATGACGAACGCGACCATGAACATCCTCCACATCGACGCCAGCGCCCGGCCGGGCCGTTCCGACACCGACCTGCACGGCTCGCACACCCGCCGCCTTTCCGCGCGCTTCGTCGAACGCTGGCTCGAGGCGCGGCCCGGCGACCGCGTCGATTACCTCGACGTGGGCCAGCAGCCGCCCGCGCACGTCAGCGGCCGCTGGATCCACGCGGCCTTCACGCCGCCCGCCGCGCGCGAGCCCTGGATGGCGCAGGTGCTCGCCGAGAGCGACCGGCTGGTCGACCAGCTCGTCGCGGCCGACCTGATCGTGGTGGGCCTTCCCATGTACAACTTCAGCGCGCCCGCGCAGTTCAAGGCGTGGATCGACAACATCGTGCGCGTGGGCCGCACCTTCGGATTCGACCGCTCGCGCGGCGCGGTGCCGTACTGGCCGATGCTGGCGGACGCGGGCAAGCGCGTGGTGCTGCTGGGCGCGCGCGGCGACCACGGCTACGACGCGGGCGGGCGCATCGCGCATCTCAACCACACCGAGAACAGCGTGCGCTCGGCCCTGGGCTACATCGGCATCACGGAGGTATACGAGGCAGCGGTGGAGTCCGACGAGTTCGGCGGCGATCAGCTCGCCCAGTCGATCCGGCGCGCGGAGCAACGGGTGGACGCTCTGGTGGATGCGCTGCTGGAGTCTGCTGACACCACGCTGTCAGCAGCCACGGCCTAGGATTTCTCGCTCCACTTCCGGAGCGAAAAAAATGGTGCCCGACGCCCCCCGGTTGGAGCGCTTTCCGCGTCCACCCACCGCCGAACTCTTCAGCCAGCGCGTGCTGGATTTCGACAGAGCCAAGGGCTCGATCCGCCTGAGCTTCGTCGCCACCGACGCCTTCCTCAACCCCGCGGGCGCGGTGCAGGTCGGCATCCTGGTCGCGATGCTCGACGACACGATGGGGCCGGCGCTGTGGGTGCTGAACGGCGAGGAGACCTGCTCGGTCACCATCGACCTCAGCGTGTCCTTCCTGGCTGCCGCGAAGCCCGGCCTGCTGTACGGCGAGGGCCGCGTGGTGCAGCGGGGCAGGACGATCGCCTTTCTCGAAGCCCGGTTGAGCGATGCCGGCGGCCGCATCGTGGCGCGTTCCACGGCCAGCGCGCGCATCGTGAAGGGCTGATCCCGCTCAGTCCGCCAGCTGCTTGCGGAAGCCGACCGACAGCCGGTTCCAGCTGTTGATGGCGTTGATCGCCATCGTCAGGTTGACACGTTCCGCCTCGCTGAAATGGGCGGCCAGCGCTTTGTAGGCCTCGTCGGGTGCATGGGTGAGCGACACCTGCGTCAGCGCTTCGGTCCAGGCCAGCGCTGCGCGCTCGCGCCCGGTGAAGAGCGGCGTTTCGTGCCACACGCACAGGGTGGCCAGGCGGCGTTCGGTTTCGCCCGCCTTGCGCAGGTCGGCCGAGTGCAGGTCGATGCAGTAGGCGCAGCCGTTGATCTGCGAAGCGCGCAGCTTGACCAGGTCGAGCAGCTTCGGCTCCAGGCCGAGTTTGCCGATGGCCGCTTCGAAGCCGATCATGGCCTTGAGCGCGTCGGGAGAAGCCTTGTAGAAGTCGAGGCGGGATTGCATGGCGCGGGTTCCTTCAACGGGTTGAGTGGTTCAATGCAGCCTCGATGCTAGGAGCGAGGGGCGTCGCCGCAGGCGGCCAATCCGGGGCATTCGCAGGAGACCAATCCCATGGAGTTGCACGTCGTCATCGAAGGCGACAAGGGCCTGGCCGGCCAGCTGTACCGGCAGTTGAAGGAGGCCATTCGCAGCGGCCGGCTTGCGGCGGGCGAGAAGCTGCCGCCGTCGCGGCTGTTCGCCCAGCAGTTGGGGCTGTCGCGCAAGACAGTGTCGGAGGCCTACGCCCGCCTGAGCTTCGAAAAGCTGCTCACGGGCCGCGTCGGCAGCGGCACCTTCGTGGCGCTGGACGCCGCGCGCAAGCCGGGCGCGGCAGCCACGCGGGCGCTGGCCGGGGGCGCCATGGTCGAGCACTGGCGCGGCATGAGCACACCGCTGCGGCACCCCGCGCCGGCTGGCAGCGCGCGCTACGAATACATCGGCGGTGCGCCGGCGCGCGATCTTTTTCCGCACGCGGACTGGCGCCGCTGCATGCTGCATGCGCTGCGGCAGGGCGCCCGCTCGCGCGGGCTGTACGGCGAGGCCGAGGGCCTGCCGGAGCTGCGCGACGCCATCGCGCGGCACGCGAGCTTTTCCAGGGGCGTGCGCTGCGTCGCGGCCGACATCCTCGTGACCAACGGCGCGCAGCAGGCGCTGGACCTGGTCGCGCGGGTGCTGGTCGAGCCGGGGAGCACGGTCGCGATGGAGGAGCCGGGCTATCCGCCGGCACGGCTGCTGCTGGCCGGGCAGGGCGCGAAGGTGGTGGGCATACCGGTCGATGGCGAAGGGCTGGTGGTTGAGCGCATTCCCGACGGAACGCGGCTGATCTACGTGACGCCCGCGCACCAGTTCCCGCTGGGCATGCCGATGAGCGAGGCGCGCCGCAAGGCACTGCTGAAGCGGGCCGACGAACTGGGCGCCATCGTCATCGAGGACGACTACGACAGCGAATTCCGCTACGAGGGCCGCCCGGCCGACTCGCTGCACGGCATGGATGCCAACGGCCGCGTGGTCTTCGTCGGCACCTTCTCGAAGACGCTGGCGCCCGATCTTCGGCTGGGCTACCTGCTCGCGCCGCCCGACGTGCTGGAGGCAGCCGCCACGGCCAAGTACCTGAGCGACTGCCACACCGCGACGCCGGCGCAGTCGGCACTGGCGAAGTTCATCGCCGACGGTGACCTCAACAGGCACATCCGGCGCTGCCACGCAGCCTATGCGCAGCGACGCGAGCGCATCGTGCGGCGCTTCGCGGAAGATCTTTCGCCGTGGTTCGAGCTGGTGCCGATCTCGGCCGGAATCCACATGGCGGCGCTGTGCAGGCCCGGAAAAGGGGACCGGATCGACATGGACCAGCTGGTGCGGCTGGCGCGCCGGGTCGACGTGGGGCTGTATCCGCTGGCGCCGTTCTTCCATTTCTCACCCCCTCGGGCGGGGCTGATGCTGGGGTTCGGCGCCATCGGCGAGGCCGACATCGACCCGTCGCTGGACCGGGTACGAGACGTGCTGTTGCAAATGGAATGAATCCGGCGGCGCCCGCGCCGCGTAAACCCGGTATCTTCCGCCGCAACCCGAACCCACCGATACTCAGAGACGGGAAACATTCGCGCCGCCGGCAACGTACCGGCTCCGAGCAAGTTCAATGAATCAAACAGGTCCCTCGAAATTCCGGTTCGGATTGCACACACGCCTGAGCCTGGGCGTGGCGGCGGTGGTCCTGCTGGCCACCTTCGCGATCGCCACCTTCGCCCTGCACTTTGTCAAGAGCAGCATGCGCGCCTCGATCGCGTCCGAGGAGTTCGCCCGGGTGGACGCCATCGCCGACGCGATCGACCAGAAATTCGGCAGCCGCCGCATCCTGCTGCAGACCTTCAGCGGCAGCGTCGAGGCCCAGGACTTCCAGGGCACGGCGGCGCTGCAGACCTTCGTGGAGAAGCATCCCTCGCTGCGCCAGGCCTTCGACAACGTCGCCTTCCTCGACATGGACGGCAACCTCGTGGCCAACCTCAACGGCGCGCAGGCGATCGGCAAGGTGAACGTCAAGGACAGGCCCTATTTCCAGCAGACGGTCGCCTCCAGGACGGGCCTGGTGTCCGAGCCCTACCGCAACCGGCTCAACGGACTGGCGCAGGTGGCCATCACCGAGCCCGTGTTCGACAGCACCGGGCAGGTGCGCTTCGTGATCTCCGGCGCCATCAACCTGAAGGACCGCAGCGTGCTGGGCACGCTCGCCGACGTGAAGTTCGGCAAGACCGGCTACCTGTTCGTGACCACGGTGGACGGCATCGTGGTCGACCACCCGAACGCCTCGCGCATCCTGAATCACGTCCAGCCCAACGGCAGCGGCGGCGACGCCCAGATACTCCGCGCGATGGCCGGCTTCCAGGGCTCCAGCGAAGGCGTCAACGAGGCCGGGGTGCCCAGCCTCTACGCCTTCGACCGCATGGTGCAGGCGAACTGGATCGTCGGGGCGATGTATCCGCGCAGCGAGGCCTTCGCGAGCATCAACGCCATCGAGCGCGGTGCCTGGATCGGCGCGCTCGCACTGGCGCTGTGCGCCGGCGCGCTGACGCTGGCCGTGGTGCGCCGGCAGCTCACCCCGCTGGCGGAACTGCACCGTCACATGCAGTCCACCCAGCAGGCGCCCTCCGGGGGGGACGAAGGGACGCCCGTGGCGCAGCGGCGCTACGCCGCCGATGAGATCGGCGACCTCTCGCGCACCTTCGACGAGCTGATGGAGCAGCGGCGCGCCATCGAGCGCAGCCTGGCCCACAGCGAGGCGCAGGTCCGCATCATTGCCGACAGCATTCCGGCGATGGTGTCGCACGTCGACGCGTCGCTGCGCTACACCTTCGTCAATGCACACGTGCGGGCGCTGCACCGCGGCAACGGGCCGCTCGTCGGCCGCCTGATGCCCGACGTGCGCGGCCCGGCCGACTTCGCGGTCGTGGAGCCGCACTTCATGCGCGCGCTGGCCGGCGAGACCGTGATCCTAGAGAAATCGGGCGACCCGGCGCTGGGCATCGGCGACCGCACCTTCAAGGCGCACTACATCCCCGACCTCGACGCCCAGGGCAGGGTGTGCGGCGTGTTCTCGATGACCTTCGACATCACCGAGGAGGTCAACATCCGCCGCGCGCTGAGCGAACAGGAAACCCGCCTGCGCGACGTGACCGACAGCATCCCGGCGCTGGTCGGCTACTTCGACCGCCAGCAGAACTGCCATTTCGCGAACATCCGCGCGCGGCAGATGGCCGGCCTGGGCGAGAAGTCGGCGCTGCAGGGCACCACGCTGCGCTCGGCCCTGGGCAGGACGATCTATTCCCAGCTCAAACCGTACCTTCCGGTCATGTTTTCGGGCAAGAAGGTGCGCTTTCCGGTGCGCGCGCCGCTGCACGGCCGCCAGGGCTATTTCCAGGTCAACCTGATTCCCGACAAGAACCTGCGCGGCGAAGTGGTGGGCTTCTACCTGATGTCCTTCAACATCACGGCGCTGAAGGAAGCAGAGCTGCGCCAGGCCGAGAGCGAGCTGCGGCTGCGCGCCATCACCGACAACATGCCGGCGCTCATCACCTACATCGACCGCGAGGAGAAGATCACCTTCGCCAACGCCACCAGCCGCGAGTGGCTCGGGCTCGATCCGGCGCAGGTGCTGGGGCGCCACGTGCAGGAGGTGTCGGGCCGCGAGGTGTACGTGTCGCGCCAGCCGATGCTCGCGCGCGCGCTGGCCGGCGAGCGCGTGGAATTCGAGGCGCGCATGCAGCGCGCCGGCAGCGAGCGCATCACGCAGGTCATCTACGTGCCCGACGTGCGCGCCGACGGCGTGACGCACGGCATCTTCTCGCTGGCGCTGGACATCACGGCGCTGAAGGTGGTGGAGCACAAGCTCATCGAGCTGGCGCGGCTGGACACGCTCACCGGCCTGCCCAACCGGCTGGCCTTCAACGAGTACCTGCCCGACGCGGTGCTGCGCAGCCAGCTCACCGGCCATGCGATGGCCCTGATGTTCCTCGACATCGACCACTTCAAGGCCATCAACGACACCATGGGCCACGCGGTGGGTGACGCCGTGCTTTCCGAATACGCGCGGCGGCTGCAAGGCTGCGTGCGCGGCACCGACATGGTCGCGCGGCTGGCCGGCGACGAATTCGTGCTGGTGCTGGAGGGGCTGGGCACGCCGGAGGCGGCCGCCATCGTCGCGGAGAAGATCGTGGACCGCGTCCACACGCCGCCCTTCGTGGTGGACGGCCAGCGCGTCGACGTGACGACCAGCATCGGCATCGCCTTCCACCGCGCGAGCGGCTCGTCGGCCACGGCCGAGGAACTGCTGGCACGCGCGGACGTCGCGCTCTACAACGCCAAGGCGGCGGGGCGCGACAGGTTCGCGTTCTTCATGCAGTCCGGCGGCTCGCACAGCGGCTCGCCGACGCGGCTGGAGCACTGACCGGCAGGATTCAGGAGACGCCCAGCACGTGGTTCTCGTGGCGACCGTCGCCCAGCGTGAACCAGGCCGTGCCCTTGCGGGTGAAACCGTGCTTCTCGTAGAAGGCGCAGGCGCGGCGGTTGCGGACGTTGACCGTGAGCCAGAGTGCATCGCTGCCCGTGCGGCTGCGCACCGTGGCGCGGGCCTCGAGCAACAGGGCGGAGCCTACGCCCGAGCGGGTGAAGGGCTCCTGCACGTAGAGAGTGCAGAGCTCGGTGCTGGCGGCGGGGAACAGCTCCTGCGGCGCGCCGAAGCGCAGTTGGGCGTAGCCGGCGAGATGGCCACCGGCCTCGGCGACGAGCAAGGCGTTGTCCGAATCGTTCATCCGTGCGGCGAACGCGGCCGGCGTGAACTCGTCCAGCACGTAGCGCGCGAGCAGCTCATTCACGCCTTCGGTCGCATAGGTGCTTAGCCAGACCTGGATGGACAAAGCCGCCAGCGCGGGAGCGTCGGCGGCGATGGCGGGGCGGATGTGGAGGCGAGTGCTGCGGGGCATGGGGCCGCGCGATTGTGCTCTCGCGCTCCCCCAGAAGAAGAGCTCAGGCCCGGGCCGAAGCGCAGTCGGCCAGCGCGTCGCGCGGCTCGCGCCTGTCGAGCGCGCGGCTCCACAGCGCGATGGCCAGGCCCACCAGCGTGAGCAGCGCGGCCACCCAGCCCAGCGCGCGCAGGCCGGGGCCATGGTCGATCACCACGCCGCCGACCCAGGCACCAAGTGCGTTGCCGAGATTAAAGGCTGCGATGTTCAGGCTCGAAGCCAGGTTCTGACCGGCGCCCGAAGCCTTCTCCAGCACCCGCAACTGCATCGGCGCCACGGTGGCGAAGGAGGCCACGCCCAGCAGTCCGACGAACACCACCGCGGTGAAAGGCGTGCCGATGGTGAACTGCATTGCGCCGAGCACCACCGCCAGCGCCACCAGCGTGCCGAACACGGCGGCCATCGGCGCCCGGTCGGCCAGCTTGCCGCCGAGCAGGTTGCCGACCGCGAGGCCGCCCCCGAACACCAGCAGGATCGGCGACACGGCCGATTCCGACAGGCCGGTGACTTGGGTGAGCAGCGGCTGGATGTAGGTGTAGACCACGAACACGCCTGCGAAGCCGAGCACCGTCATCGCCAGGCCGAGCAGCACCTGCGGACGCGCAAGCACGCCCAGCTCCTCGCGCAGCGGCGCGGCCTTGGCCTCTTCCTTGACGCGGGGAACGAACACCGAGAGCACCGCGAAGGCCAGCACGCCGATCGCCGTCACGGCCCAGAAGGTAGAGCGCCAGCCGAAATGCAGCCCCAGCCATGCACCGGCGGGCACGCCGAGCAGCGTGGCGGCAGTCAGGCCGGTGAACATGATCGCGATGGCCGAGGCGCGGCGTTCCGGCGCCACCAGCCCGGTGGCGACCACTGAGCCGACGCCGAAGAAAGTGCCGTGCGCCAGCGAGGTGATGACGCGCGCGGCCATCAGCATTTCGTAGTTGGGCGCGAGGGCACAGGCGAGGTTGCCGAGCGTGAAGATCGCCATCAGCGCGAGCAGCACCGTCTTGCGCGGCAGCTTGCGGGTGGCGATGGTGAGCACGGGAGCGCCGACCGCGACCCCTAGGGCGTAGCCCGAGATCAGCAGGCCGGCGGCCGTGATGGAGACGTGAAGATCCGTCGAGACCTGCATCAGCAGGCCCATGATGACGAACTCGGTGGTACCTATTCCGAAGGCACCAGCGGTGAGGGCAAGTAGAGCGATTGGCATGATGCCCTGTACTGTGAGGACGAATGCCATCGATGACTAGAATGCCACGGCTACATAGACTTGTGACTTGAAGTCACATAACTGAGGAGGAGCCATGCCGCGCATCGAGGTCAACCGCTCCGGCGAAATGGAAGCCTTCGTGCAGGTGGTGGAGTCGGGCGGCTTCTCGTCCGCCGCGCGCCTGCTGGGCATGACGCCTTCGGCCGTGAGCAAGCTGGTGGCGCGGCTCGAGCTGCGCCTGGGCATACAGCTGGTGCACCGCTCGACGCGCAAGCTGCAGCTCACGCCCGAGGGCACGGAGTTCTACGAGCGCAGCCTGCGCGTGCTGGCCGACATGGACGAGGCCGAGCGCTGCGCCGCGGCCGGCGCCGCGCCTCGCGGGCGGGTGAGCATCAACGCCAGCGTCTCGTTCGGCCACCACAAGCTGGTGCCTCTGGTGCCGCGGCTGCTCGAGATGCACCCGCAGATCACGCTCGACATCGCGCTGACCGACCGCATCGTCGACCTGATGGACGAGCGCGCAGACATCGCGATCCGCTGGGGCCAGCTGCCGGCGTCGGACCTTGTGGCGCGCAGGTTGGGTGAAACCAGCCAGGCCATCGTCGCCGCACCTGACTACCTCGCCAAGTACGGCACGCCGCGCACGCCGCAGGAGCTGCAGGCCCACAACCGCCTTGGCTGGAGCTACCGCCGCAACACGCCCGACTGGCCGCTGCGCGTGGACGGCCGCATGCAGTGGCTGCCCGTTGCCGGGCCGGTGCGCGCTGGCGACGGCGAAACGCTGCGCCAGTTGGCCATCGCCGGGGCGGGCGTGGCGCGGCTGTCGCTGTATCACATACAGCACGACATCGACGCTGGCCGGCTGGTGCCGCTGCTGGAGGAATTCAATCCGGCCGAAGTCGAGCCGATCCACGCGGTCTACATCGGCAAGGCCGGCACGCTGCCCGCGCGGGTGCGGGCGGTGCTCGACTTCCTGGTGGCCTGCTCGGGCGTGGGAGGCGGGCGCTACACGATCAAGCGCACGGCGCCGATGCCGGGGAACTCGGCCGTCACCTGATCGCCGCGCCGGCAGGGCAGCACGCCCACCCATGAGCCCGTGGTGACGACGGTGCCGGCCGGCGCCGTCCGCCCGTTGCGCGTGATGTGGCGCAGCCAGATCGGCAGCAGCCACGCCGGATCGGCCAGGGGGTGCGTGCCTTCGCGCACCACCACTTCGGCATTGCCGATCTTCGTCTCGCAGCGCTGCGATGCCCAGTCGACAGCGGCGAAAGGTTTCCACTCGCCGAGCACGAGCGCGCCGTGCACCTGCGAGTCGGCCAGGCGCAGCAGGGCGGGCGTGGAGGGGAGGTCCTGCCAGCGCGCATCGACGATTTCCACTGAAACCGCCATGGCGTCGATCAGCGCTGCCGAGCTCTCGTGGTCGAGCGTCGCAGCTCGCGCGGGCGTCACGTCCTGGCCGAGCCGCAGGGCGATCTCGGCCTCGATGCCGGGCGTGTGGAAGACGAGGTCGCTGAAATCCGCCGGGCTCTGCCGCACGCCTTCAGGCGGCAGCGGCGCATGCGTGAGCGTCGCGCTTCGCGAGCCGCCGCCCGACTTCCATGCGCGGGGCACCGGCTGGCTCTCGAACCAGCCGAGCGCCGCCGCAACGGCGTCCTGCACTTCATAGGCCTGTGCCGCAGTTTCGAGTGTGTCGAGCCAGGGCGTGGCGTCGAGGGTGCGGTTGCCGCGGCGCGCGGCCACGAGTGCGTCGGTGAGGGCGGTCTGGGATGGATTCATCTTCCGGATCTTCTCAGCAAAGCAGGCCCTTCAGGTCTCGACGTGAACGTTCCCGTCCTTCACCACCTTCGCCCACTTGGCAATCTCCGTGCCGATGAACTGCCTGAACTTGTCCTGCGAGCCGCCGCCGTCCTCCGCGCCGTAGGTGTCCAGCCGCTCCTGCACGTCGGGCATCGCCAGCACGGTGTTCACGTCGCGGTTCACCTTCTGCGCGATGGACGCGGGCAGCTTGCCCGGGCCGGCGAGGCCGTACCAGGTGGTGGCCTCGAAGCCCTGGAAGCCTTGCTCCTGCATGGTCGGCACGTTGGGGTGGCCCTTGGCGCGCTTGGTGCGCGTCTGCGCCACGGCGAGCACGCGGCCGTTCTTCACGTGCGGCGTGGCGGCGGTCATGGTCTCGAAGCTGTACTGGATCTGCCCGCCCATCAGGTCTGCCAGCAGCGGGCCGCTGCCCTTGTAGGGCACGTGCAGCGCATCGACGCCGCCCTGCAGCTTGAACATTTCCAGCGCCAGGTGCTGCGCCGAGCCTGCGCCGGCCGAGCCGAAGCTCAGCGTGCCGGGCGCGGCCTTGCAGGCGGCGACGATGTCCTTCACCGAGAGCGCCTTCTGCGCCGGGTTGGCGATCAGCAGGTTGGGCGTGACGCCCACCAGCACGATGGGCACGAAGTCGCGCTCCACGTTGTAGCGCAGCTTGGGCTGCAGGCTGGGCGCGAGCGCGTGGCTGTTGATGTGGGCCATCAGCAGCGTGCTGCCGTCGCTGGGCTGCTGCGCCACGTAGTCGGCCGCGAGCACGCCGGCCACGCCGCCCTTGTTCTCGACGATCACCTGCTGGCCCCACATCGTTGTGAGCTTCTGCGCGACCACGCGGGCCAGCGCGTCGGTGCCGCCGCCGGGCGGAAAGCCGACAACGATGCGCACCGGCCCCGTGGGCCACTCCTGCGCGAAGAGCCGGGGCACGCCCAGCGTGGCGGCCGCGGCGCCCGCAGCCTGGATCAACGAACGTCTCTGCATCTTCCTTGTCTCCGTCGTGGGTGGGGAATCCGATGCGCGCCGGCAGTGGCGCTGCGAGCCTGTGAGCCTGTTGTCTATGCGGCTTTCTGCAGCGCGGCCGGTGCCGTGTGGCTCGAGAAGTGGTCCATGGCGGCCTGCACGCCGCTGCCTGCCAGCTTGATGCCCGCGAGCTTCATGCCCATCTCCACACCGGCGACCATGGCCACCAGCGTCAGGTCGTTGCTGTCGCCCAGGTGGCCCATGCGGAACATGCGGCCCTTGAGCTTGCCCAGGCCGGTGCCCAGCGAGAGATCGAAGCGCTGGTGGATCAGCCGGCGCAGCGCGTCGGCGTCCACGCCCTCTGGCGTGATCACGCCGGTGAGCACGGGCGAGTACACGGCCGGGTCGGCGCACTGGACCGGCAGGCCCCAGGCGTTGACGGCCGCGCGCACGCCGGCGGCCCAGCGCTGGTGGCGCGCGAACACGTTGTCCAGGCCTTCGCCGAGGATCATGTCCAGCGACTCCGAGAGGCCGTAGAGCAGGTTGGTGTTGGGCGTGTAGGGCCAGTAGCCGTCCTTGTTCATCTCGACGATCTCGTCCCAGGCCCAGAAGGCCTTGGGCAGCTTCGCGG
>Ga0102595_100474_pt1 | contig 27574 bp, 19 predicted proteins | sample Araplaol_mTSA_r2_2_FD_76864 | JGI IMG/M metagenome (GOLD analysis project Ga0102595, IMG submission 76864) | Arabidopsis root microbial communities from North Carolina, USA - plate scrape MF_Col_mTSA_r2 (SPADES assembly) (version 2) | ecosystem: Host-associated > Plants > Roots > Endosphere...
GACGGGGGGTGCGACGGAGACGGTGAGCGACGGCGAGAAGCGCACCATCACCGGCGGCGCGACGGAGATCATCACGGGCGGCGAGACCCGCACGGTGAACGACGGCATCGTCGAGACCGTCAACGGCAGCGTGCTGCTGACGGTGAACGGCAGCACGATCCGGCTCGTGAGCGGTTCGGACATCCGCATCGTGGGCGGCGGGCGCATCGAGATCGTCAATGCCGTCGACACCAAGATCGTGCTCGGTCCCGATACCACGGTGGTCACCGGGCCCAAGATCGTGGACGCCCCCACGATCGTGCACAACTCGACCAACTACACGCTCAACACGAGCAACTACACGCTGAACGCCAACGTGATCGTCTACAACGTGCCGGACCACACGGTGAACACGGATGACCACTTCCACTGGCGAGAGACCAATTATCACGCGTCGTGGGTCAAGAAGTCCCAGTTCACGGCGCAGGCCTACGACTTCTACGCCGTCAAGGTGATGCTGTCGGTGGGGACCTTCACTTCGATCAACGGGCTCTTCGTCAACATGGCGGTGGTCAACTCCAACGAGAACATCTGGCAGAAGAAGATCGCGTTCGCCGACCTGAAGATCGTGGGCAAGCACCTGTCGAAAGGCGCCCTGCGCCTGGCCTACGGGGCATTCTGGGTCCGCACGAACTGAGACGCGGGGCGCTCTAAGAAGAATCCGCCGGCAGCTTCCGGCGCAAGGGCAGGGCAGGGCAGAAAGAGGACAAGGAGACATTCATGGCCAGAGTCGTACGCGCGCATACCCCCCTGGGGGACGATCAGCTGCTGTTCCGCTCGATGCGGGGCACCGAGGGGTTGTCGCAGCTGTACGAGTTCGAGGTGGATCTTCTGAGCCGGAATCCCACGGTCGACCTCAGGTCGATGCTGGGAAAGCCGTTGACGCTCGAGATCCTCACCGCCGGGCAGGAGCCGCGGTTCCTGGACGGCCATGTGGTGCAGTTCTCCGCGATCGGCCGCGAGGGCGACACCGAGCGCCATACCATCTACCGGGCGTCGGTGCGGCCGTGGCTGTGGTATCTCACGCGTTCGAGCGACTGCAAGATCTTCCAGGACAGGACGGTGGTGGAGATCCTCGAGGAGGTGCTCGGCGGCTACGGCTTTCCGGTCGAGAACAAGCTGTGCGGCAGCTACCGCCAGTGGGAGTACTGCGCGCAGTACAACGAGAGCGACTTCGCCTTCGTGAGCCGGCTCATGGAGCTCGAGGGCATCTACTACTACTTCAGGCACGAGAACGGCCGGCACACGCTGGTGCTCGCCGACGACCTGAGCGCGCACGAGCCGCTGCCCGACTACGACTGCATCGACCATTTCGCCACCGACCGCGACATCACCGAAGACATGGAAGTGATCCGCGAGTGGCAGCCCGCCGAGGACCTGCGAAGCGGCCGCTACGTGGTGGACGACTACAACTTCACCACGCCCAAGGGCGACCTCATCAACGTGCGCAGCCAGCCTGGCGACTACGATAACGCCGACCACGAGATGTACGAATGGCTCGGCGACTACCCGTCCGCCGGCGACGGCGAGCACTATGCGCGCATGCGCCTGGAAGAGGCGCAAGCGCTGGCAGTGCGGAGCGCGGGCCGCTCCACGGTGCGCGGCATGGCGCCGGGCGGCAGGTTCACGCTGCGCAATGCCCCGCGCGGCGACGACAACCAGGACTACCTGGTCGTGGCCGTGTCGTACGCGCTGCGCGAAGGCGGCTATGCGAGCGGTGCGCAGCAGGGCAATTACGACTTCGACTTCGTCGTGCAGCCGGCGGACAAGCCCTTTCGCGCGCCACGCCAGACGCCGCTGCCACGCACCGGCGGGCCGCAGACCGCAACGGTGGTGGGGCCCGAGGGAGAAGAGATCTGGACGGACGAGTACGGTCGAGTGAAGGTGCAGTTCCACTGGGACCGCTACGGGCAGCGCAACGAGAACAGCTCGCGCTTCGTGCGGGTGTCGCACATCTGGGCGGGGGAGCGTTTCGGGGGCGTGTTCACGCCGCGCATCGGCCAGGAGGTGGTGGTGGACTTCATCGGGGGGCGGGTCGACCGGCCGGTGATCGTGGGGCGCGTGTACAACGCCGACCAGATGCCGCCGTTCTCGCTGCCAGGCGAGGCGACGAAGAGCGGTGTGGTGACGCGCTCGAGCAAGGGCGGTTCGCCGGCGAACGCGAATGCGCTGGTGTTCGAGGACGCGATGGGCGCCGAGCAGGTGCTGCTGCATGCCGAGCGCAACCTGGACACCGAGGTGGAGGCGGACGAGACGCACACCACGGGCGCGACGCGCACCACGCTGATCAAGGGCCATGAGTCGGCGACCTACGAGTCGGGCGAGGAGCGGCACATCACCGCGGGTGCGGTGGAGACCATCGACGGCGGCGAGGAGCGCACGGTGACGGGGGGTGCGACGGAGACGGTGAGCGACGGCGAGAAGCGCACCATCACCGGCGGCGCGACGGAGATCATCACGGGCGGCGAGACCCGCACGGTGAACGACGGCATCGTCGAGACCGTCAACGGCGACGTGCTGCTGGTGGTCAACGGCACGGCCGTGCGGCTGGTCACGGGTGCGGACATCCGCATCACGGGCAGCGGGCGGCTGGAGATCATCAATGCCCTCGACGGCAAGCTAGTGATAGGGCCGCACCTGACGACGGTGACCGGCACCAAGACCGTGTCCGCGCCGACGATGACCTACAACGCCACCAACTACATCATCAACACCACCAACTACACGTTGAATGCGAACGTGTCGGTGTTCAACACGCCGAGCCAGACCAGCAATGCGGCGGACCAGTCGTGGCTCTACAAGCTGTGGAACGGCATCACCTACAAGCGCTTCCGGCTCTTCCTGCGGGCGACCGACGTCTATGGCGCGAAGGTGCAGCTCTCGGCGGCCAACACCATGCTCAACGTCGTGTTCGCGAACTGGTCCCTCCAGTTCATCATCGACGCGCCGATCGCGATGAAGACCCTCACGAAGGAGCGCCACATCTTCGGGCTGAAGATCGCACAGCCGTCGGGCATCAAGTTCACCCTCAACAAGGCCACGAACCGGAAGTGAAGAGCCGATCCGCCGAAGCCGCAGGAAAGGAAAGCCGCCATGGACAGAATCGTCCGCGCCCATACCCCGCTGGGTGACGACCAGCTGCTGTTTCGCTCGATGCGAGGCAGCGAGGGACTGTCGCAGCTCTTCGAGTTCGAGGTCGAGTTGCTGAGCGCCAACGCCTCGATCGATGCGAAGTCCCTGCTGGGCAAGCCGATCGCGCTCGAGATACGGACCGCGGGCGCCCCGCGCTTCCTGCACGGCCATGTCGCACGCTTCACCGTGGTGGGGCGCAAGGGCGGAAGGACTCGCCACACCATCTACCGCGCGACGGTGCGTCCGTGGCTCTGGTATCTCACCCGGGCGAGCAACAGCCGCGTGTTCCAGGGCAAGAGCGCGGTGCAGATCATTGCAGAGGTGCTGGACGCCTACGGCTTCGTGTTCGAGAACCGGCTCTGCGGCGACTACCGCGCCTGGGACTACTGCGCGCAGTTCAACGAGACCGACTTCGCGTTCGTCAGCCGGTTGATGGAGCTCGAAGGTATCTACTACTACTTCAAGCACGAGAGGAACCAGCACACGCTGGTGATGGCCGACGACATCTCCGGCCATGACGAGTTGCCCGACTACGGCTGCATCGACTTCTTCGCGGCCGACCGTCCGATCGGGGACGACCTCGAGGTCGTCGATGCCTGGCAGCCCAGCGCCGAGCTGCGCACCGGCAGCTATGCGGTGGGCGACTTCAACTTCACCATGCCCAGGGCCGACATGTTCAGCGTGCGGAAGTTGCCGATCGGCGCGAGCCAGGATGGCCACGACATGTACGAGTGGATGGGCGATTACGCAGCGCCGGGCCAGGGCGAGCACTACGCGCGCGTGCGGCTCGAGGAGGCGCAGGCGCTGTCGGAGCGCAGCGACGGCCATGCCACCGTGCGCGGCATGGCACCCGGCTGGCGCTTCACGATGCGCGGCGCGCCGCGCGATGCCGACAACCGCGAATACCTGCTGGTGTCGGTGGCGTACGACCTTCGCGAGGCCGGCTATGCGAGCGACGAGGGCCGGGGCCGCTACAGCTTCGGATTCGTGGCGCAGCCCGCGGCCCTGCCTTTCCGTGCGCCGCGTGGCACGCCGATGCCCCTAGCCACCGGGCCGCAGACTGCCACCGTGGTCGGCCCGGCCGGACAGGAAATCTGGACCGACGAGTACGGCCGCGTGAAGCTGCAGTTCCGCTGGGACCGCCAGGGGCAGTCCAACCAGGACAGCTCTGCCTGGGTGCGCGTGTCGCAGGCTTGGGCCGGGGACGGCTTCGGCACGGTGCACGTGCCGCGCGTGGGCCAGGAGGTGGTGGTCGACTTCATCGGCGGGCGCGTGGACCGGCCCATCGTGATCGGGCGTGTCTACAACACCGATTGCATGCCGCCCTTCGACCTGCCAGCGGAAGCCACCAAGAGCGGCATCGTGTCGCGCTCGACCCCCGGCGGCACACCCGCGGACGCCAACGCCATCGTGTTCGAGGATAGGATGGGCGCCGAGCAGGTGCTGCTGCATGCGCAGCGCAACCTCGACACCGAGGTCGAGGCCGACGAGACCCACACCACCGGCGGCACGCGCACCACGCTGATCAAGGGTCACGAGTCTTCCACCTTCGAGTCCGGCGAGGAACGCCACATCACGCAGGGCGCAGTGGAGACCATCGATGGCGGAGAGACGCGCACCGTGACCGGCGGCGCGATCGAAAGCGTATCGGACGGCGAGAAGCGCACCATCACCGGCGGCGCCACCGAGATCATCAGCGGCGGCGAGCGGCGCACGGTCACCGGCGGCATCGACGAGACCGTCAACGGCGACGTGATCGTCACCGTCAATGGCGCGGTGCTGCGCCTCGTGACCGGTGCCGACATCCGCATCACGTGCGCGGGCCGCGTGGAGATCATCAATGCCATCGACGGCAAGCTGGTGCTCGGTCCCGACAACACGGTGGTCACCGGCCCCAAGACGGTTACCGCTCCCGACATCACCTACAACAGCACGACGTCCGAGATCAACGTGACGAACTTCAAGCTCAACGCGACCGTGAGCGTCTACAACACGCCCACCCAGATCATGAAGGGCGACACCGACAACTGGTGGCAGCGCATGCTGATGGAGGGCACCAAGCGCCAGGCGCTCGCCTATGCCTGGAGCTTCGACCGGTATGGCAACAAGATGCAGTTCTCGGGCATCAACTGGCTGATCCAGAGCCTGTTCGTGAACATCTCCGGGGTCAACTGGCTGGAGGCCAAGTACAGGCCCAAGCTCAAGGCGCTGAAGAGGAAGAAGAGCGTCGTCACCGCCAACGCCGGCGGAACCGAATCGACCAGCACCGGGCTGGAGAACAACACATGAGGCGCGCGCCCCCCGGCTGCGCAATGCCCCGGATCGAAAGGATGCTCGCATGCAGTGGGCCGACATCCTCGGCATGAGCGTCGGGGACCTCGTGGCGCTGGCCGCCGTCGTGCTGGCCGTGCTGCTCATCGGCGGCAGCGTGGTCACCAGCGCGCGCTTTCGCGGCGAGGAGAAGCTGTGGGAGCAGCTGCGCGCCCATGGGCGGCGCACCGAGGCCGAGATCCTCGGCATCGCGCGCCCGCCCGACCGCCTCATCATGCGCGGGCGTCATGCGGCCGACATGGCCGCCGCGGAGCTGCGGCTGACGTTCAGCGACGCCGCCGGCCAGCGCCGCGACGCCAGCGTGCGCACCTTCATCGACACCGAGCTGATCGCCAACTTCACTGCGGGGCGCAAGGTCCACGTGGTCCATTCCGACGACGAGCCGCCTCAGGTGGCGATCGACCGAGATCGCACGCAACTCGAGATACCCAGTACCGACTGATGAAGATCATCAAGCCGCTGCGCGTCAGCATGCTCACCCGCCCCTTTCCGAAGGACCAGCGCCACTGGCTTTCGATGACCGCGATCGCCATGGCGGACGGCCTCGCCGCCGACGCGCGCCTGGTGCCTGAGCCCGAGATCTGGAAGACCCTCGCCGCGGAGCTCGGCAACGACTTCGCCTTCGATGCGGGCATGCCCAAGGCCGGACCCGAATTCCTCGTCACGGGCAACGCCTACACGCACCACCAGCAGGACAAGACCCAGTGCGCAGTCTCGGTGCAGTTGCAGGGCCGGCGCAAGACGCTGCACGTATCGGGCGACCGGTTCTGGCTCGACGGCCGGGCCACCGCGCCGCAGCCCTTCGATGCGATGCCCATCGACTGGCGCCATGCCTTCGGCGGACCCGGGCATGCGGAAAACCCCGTCGGCATCGGTCTGCACGACGAGGTCGTCAACGGGCTTCGCACGCGGCGCCTGCCGAACATCGAACTGCCTGCGCAGCGCCTGAACCGGCCCGACGAGGTCCGCGCGCCCGCGGGCTTCGGTGCCCTGGACGAAACCCGTCCCTCGAGGGCGGCGCGCCTCGGGCGCAACTACGACGAGCATTGGAAGCAGCACCTGTTTCCCGGCTATGCGTCCGACATGGATTGGCGCTACTTCAACGTCGCGCCCGAAGACCAGTGGCTCACCCCGGCGGAAGGCGGCCTCGAGGGCGCCGCGTTCGAGATCGTCAACATGCACCCGGTGCATCCCGTGCTGTCGGGACGCCTGCCCGACTGGCGCGTGCGCGGCTTCGTGGTCCGCGGCGCGCATCATCCGCGTCCGCTGGACGGCGCTGCGCTGGAGGACTTTCCGCTCGCCTTGAGCACGGCCTGGTTCTTTCCGCACCTGGAACGCGTGGCCCTGATCTTTCACGGCGTGACGCCGATCGCCGAGGACGACGCGGCCGACATCAGCCATGCGATGGTCGCGCTCGAGGAGGGCGTCGAGGCGCCGCTTCCCCTCGAAGGCTACCGGGAGACGCTGGTCACGCGCTGCGAGTCGGAAGACCGCGCGCTCTATTTCATGCGCGACGAGCAGCTGATGCCGGAGCGCATCATCGGCCCGTGGCCGGATCTCGACGCGGCGATGCCGCCGCCGAGTCCGCTCAAGCGCAACATGCAGGCACGCGCGCAGCAGCTGAGTGCCGAGCTGGACGCGAAGGCGCGCGCGGCCGGCGTGGACACTTCCGAATACGAGAAGGCCGTGCCCGCCGACCCAGCCTTGCCGACGCTGCGCGAGTTGCCCGCCTTCATCGCGAAGATGCGCCAGTCGATCGCCGACCAGCGCCGCAAGCTCGACGAGGCCCGCGAGGAAATCGACCGTGCGGCAAAGGCCAATGCTCCCGAGTCGCGCAAGGCCGGCTTCGACACATCCACGTTCGTCGCCGAGGCCGCCTCGACGAAGCCCAAGGGCCCGCCGCGCTTCGACATGTGGCCGCGCGTCGAGCGAATGGCGAGCGACAACCATGCGGGCGGGGCGACCCCGATGACGGCCGAAGCCAGGGCGCAGATGAAGCGGATGATCGAGGGGGCGGACGAGAAGCTGCTCGCGAACTACCGGCGCACGGCCCAATACCAGGACGCCGCCGACCCCATGCCCTCGGAAGCGGCGCAACGGGTGCGCGAGCAGGTCGCCTCCATCCTTGCGGGCTCGCGCGATTTTTCGGGCATGGACCTGACAGGTGCCGATCTCTCCGGCATGGACCTGCGCGGCACGCGCTGGCACGAGACCCTGCTCGAAACCGCGGACTTCACCGGCAGCTGCCTCGACGACGCCGACATGTCGCAGGCGCTGCTCGTGCGTGCCAGGTTCGTGCGCACCTCGCTGCAGGGCGCGAACTTCGCCAAGGCCAACATGGCGCTTGTGCATGCCGAATCGGCCGACTTCAGCCGGTCCCGCTTCGACGGAACCACGCTCGACCAGCTCCATGCGAGCGGCTGCGATTTTGCGGAAGCGGCCATGGACAACCTGGTGCTGAGCCAGGCGCGCATCGAGGGCTGCAGCTTCGAGGATGCCAGGCTCTCGGCCGTCGATTTCGACGACGGCACCGAACTGCGGGTGGTGCGCTTCGACCGCGCGCGCCTGTACAAGGCATCGTGGATCGAATGCGCGGTACAGGAGCTGAGCTTCGTCGGCGCACAGCTCGAGACCTGCGACTGGACCGACACCCGCTGCGATGGCGGCATCGACTTCTCGGCAGCGCGGATCGACAGCACCTGCTTCGTGGGCGAGGCGGTGCTGCGGCATGCCTGCTTCCGCGATGCTTCGCTGGTCGACTGCAGCCTGCGCGACGCGCGGCTCGACGAAGCCGACTTCACGCAGGCGAAGCTGGACAACAGCGACTTCTCGAACGCATCGATGCGCGGCGCCGTGCTGCACCGTGCGGACGCCATGAACTGCATGTTCGTTCGCACCGACCTCACCGCGGCTTCGCTGGTGGACATCAACCTCATTGCCGCGAACCTCGACAAGGCCGTGCTGGTTTCGGCCGACTTCCTTCGGGCCAACCTGTTCCAGGCCGACCTCGGGCAGTGCCTGATCGACGACACGACCCGCTTCGACGAGGCCTACACCGAGCAGGTCAAGACGGTGCCACGGCGCAAGCCCGAAGAGAAGACCGCATGACACCCACGCGATTGCAGGCCATGGTCAAGGGCGGACAGGAGATCAGGGAGCGGTCGCTGCGCGGCCTCGACCTGCGCGGGCTCGACCTCTCCGGCGGATTGTTCGCGCACAGCGACTTCACCGGCGTCGAGCTGGAGGGCGCCAATCTGGAGGGGAGCGTGTTCGACGAATGCCGGTTCGAGGGCGCCGCCCTCGGCTCCGCCAACTTGGCCGACTGCGTCTTCAATGCCTGCGAGGCGGCGGACGCCGGGCTGGACGATGCCGTGCTCCGGGACGTGACCTTCCATCGCTGCGACCTGTCGGGCGCGAGCATGCAGCGCGTGGATGCCGGCGTTGCCAGCTTCGATCACTGCGCGCTCGATGGCGCGTCCTTGCGCGGTGCCGTGTCGGAATCGCTGATCTTCTACGGCTGCACGCTCGAGCGAACCGATTTCACGGGCACTGCGCTGCCGAAGGCGACCTTCTACCAGGCCGACCTGCGCACCGCTGTGTTCGCCGGCTGCGACTTCGACAAGGCCATCTTCACGGAGTGCGACCTGTCGGGGCAGGTGCTGCGCGGGCTGCGCTTCGAGTCATGCCAGTTCACCGACGCCGATCTTCGGCACTGCGACTTCGAAGGCGCATCGCTCGCGCGCTGCAACTTCAAAGGTGCCCTGATGGAAGGCGCCAACCTGCGGCGCGTCCAGGCGCAGCAGTGCCTCTTTCCGTTCGTGCAGTTCGCGGGCGCGGCCTGCACGGCCGGCGTCTTCACGCAGAGCATCTGGATCGACGCAAAGCTGGAGAAGGCCGATTTCTCCTCGGCCGACCTGGAGCAATGCATCTTCCACCGCGCGCGCTGCGGCGAGGCCCGCTTCACGCAGGCCCGGCTCACGTATGCGGATTTCTCCTACGCGGACCTGCACGACGCCGACTTCCACGGTGCTACGCTGATGCGCACCAAGGTGCACCGTGCACTGCTCGAAGGCACGCGCATTCCCGACCGGGGCGGCCTGCTGGCGAACGAGCCCGAACTCTTCGCAGCCGAGGAGTTTTCCGCGCGCCGCCGCTTCGAACCATTGACGACGACGAAACGAGGTTCCTCATGACAGTCGCTTCGCTGAGAACAACACACAGGCCCGCCGCGGCCGTCGAGGGCCCGCCGCCTGCGGCTGCGGCGGGCGGGGTGGTCAACGCGCTGGGCGTGGTCGCCTCGGTGCTGCCGGGCGGCATCTACGGCGTCGAGAGCGACGGCCGGGTGCTGCGCTGCCTGCGCGCTGCCAGCTGCCTGCTGCGTCCGGAGATCGGCGACATGGTGCTGGTCAGCGGGCCCGACGAACGCCGCCTTTATCTCACCGCGGTGGCCGAGCAGGCCCAGCCCGGCGTGGCGCGCGTCGAAGTCGATGGCGACCTGATGCTCGCCTCGGCCCGTGGGGCGGTCAGCATGGAAAGCGCCACGCAGCTGAGCCTGCGGGCAGGCCATGGCACCACATTGAGCGGGCCGCAGCTCGAGATCGACGCGGACGAGGCGCGCTGCCGCATCGGCCGGCTCGACTACAGCGGCGAGGAAGCACGGGCGACCGTGTTCAGCATGCGCGTGATCGGGCGTGTCTACGAGGTCGTGGTGGACCGCCTGGTGCAGCTAAGCAAGAGCGCCTTCCGCATGACCGAAGGCATCGACCAGGTGCAGGCCGGCCAGATCGACTACCGCGCCAGCGAGATGACCCGGCTGCACGGCAAGAACACCGTGATCACGGCGCGCGATCTCGTCAAGGCAGATGCCAAGCAGATCCACATGGGCTGACCGCATTCCGGAAAGCCGCAACGAACCCGCAAAGGAGAATCCGCATGTTTGCCAACTGCCAGCTCATGGGCATCGACATCGCATTTCCCGATGTCTGCAAATCGCCCGTGGTTCCCATTCCGTGGCCGAACTTCGCGCTGGGATGTACCGCCATTCCGAAGGCCTGGAACATCCTCTACCTGTGCACGCCCGCGCACAACCTCGCGACCACAACCCCGCTGACCAACGGCGACAACGCCGGCGTGGGCCTGGGCGTCGTGGTGCCGCGCGTGATGTCGGAGTCGCGGCACACCATCGGCGCGTTCACGCTGCGCATCAAGGGCTCGCCGCAGACACGCGTGACCAGCCTCACGCGCCAGAACGGCGGCAACGCCTTCGGCATGCGCATCGTGCCGAGCCAGCCCAAGATCCTCGTGCTGGCGGCCTGAGGCGAGAGGCTCAGCCGTTGCGCGGCGACGCTGCGCCCGCCAGCGTCACCTGCTGCGGAAACCCCACCCACACCGCCAGCGCCGAGTAGTTGTCCTGCGAGTCATCGGCCTTGGCTTCCGCCGCGCGGCGGATCAGTGCCAGCCATTCCTCCGCGCTGTCGGCCAGCTGCAGCGAGCGCTCCATCACCTGCTGCGAGATCAGCTGCCAAAGCCCATCGGTACAAAGCAGGAATGCATCACCATCGGCCAGCCGCTGCGGCGCGGTGATGGTGGCCTCGGCGGTCGCGCGCGCACCGAGCGCGCGGTACAGCAGATTGGTTTTCACCAGCCGCTCGCCGCCGTTCTGATGGCTCGCGGCCGCATCGCCCGAGCGTTCCGACAGGCTGTGGTCCTCCGTGCGCTGCATCAGCGCGCCGCGGCGGAACCGGTAGAGGCGGCTGTCGCCAACGTGCGCCCAGCAGGCCTGGTTGGTGATGCGGTCGACGAACAGCGACACGAAGGTCGCGCTCATGCGGCTCTGCTCGGTCAGCTCGCGCTGCTTGGCAAGGATGGCGTCGTTCGCCGCCTTCACGCAGCGCTGGATGTTGTCGGCCGCCAGCGAGGGCGCAGCGACGAAGGTGTCGAGTGCGGTGTCGACCGCGATGCGCGAGGCCAGCTCGCCGCCCGCGTTGCCGCCGACACCGTCGCTCACCACGAAGCAGCCGTTGCGTTCGTCGAGGTGGTAGCCGATGGCGTCCTGGTTGCCGCTGCGCTCGCCGACGCAGGAGAACTGCGAGGTCGAGATCGGCACGGCGAACGAGGAGGAGGACGAGGAAGAGCGTGTGGCTTCAAGCACGGCGCATCTCCTTCAGCCGTTCCATCTCCTTGTCGTAGGCCTGCTGGAAGGCCCGGCCGAACACGGCCTGGAAGTCGTCCTCGACGGCCGCCGTGGTCTCGGTGTGCAGCTGCTGCAGCTCGCGCCACAGGCGCGCTTCGCGGCCGCCAGGCAGCAGCTTCTCGCCGAGGCTGCCGTCGTGAGGGGTGTCGCGGCTGAGAGCGGCGGGGTCGAAGCGCTTGAGCAGCGTGAGCAGCGCGGCGCGCATGCCCGCGACCATGCCGAGCTGGTGCGACTGCAGGTCGCCGAGCGCGTCGTGCACGGCGGCCTCGGGCGGCAGGAAGCCGGGCATGCGCGCACCGAACATCTGCATCAGCACGGCGCGGCCATTGGGCAGGATCTTGAAGGGGTTGTTCTCCTCGTCCACGATCATCGTGATCTCGGCGCGCACTTCGCGCTTGAGCATGGCGCGCGAAGACAGCAGTTCGATGGTGCCGTCGGTGAAGGCACGCATGATGCGGCCGAGCCGCTGCATGGCTTCGATGTCGAGCGGCTGCTGGCCGGCGACTTCCGGAACGCCGGCGCCCTCGAGGAAAGCCCTGAAGAGGGCTTCCGATGACGACGATGGAAGCGCTGCTGTCCCGGGCTGCGGCGTGCTTGCTGGCGAGGGTGCTGACGTCGCCGCTTCGGGTGCCGGGACAGGTTCTGCCACCGGCGGCGGCTCCGTAAAGAGGGGCGGCTCGGGTCTTGTCTCCTGCATCACGGGCGCAGGCGGTGGCGCGGGAGGAGAGGGCGGCGGAGGTGGTGGGGGCGGAACCGGCGCGGGCGGAGGCGGGGGTGGAGGCGAGGGAGGCGGGGGAGGCGGGGGAGGCGGGGGCGTTGCTTCCACTCGCGGCGGCTCGACGACAGGTGCCGGCGCAGGTGCCGGCATCGCCACCGGATTCGGCGGACGGAACTGCGCCGCCACTTCGCGCGCATGGTTCGAATGGCTGTAGCCCGGTGCGGCCGGCCTGTTGTTGTGCAGCAGGTCGACCGCCGGGTGCGTGTCGCCCGGCAGCAGCGGATCGGTATGGGTCAGTGCCGTGGGGCGCGGGTCGGAGAGCGGCGAATGCGCGCTCTCGTCGGACGCGAAGAAGGACAGTGGATCGACGCCGCGCTTGAGCGCAACGTCAGACATGTCCCTGGTCGCGTCGGGATTCAGCTCGGCGAGCGGGTCGACCGGATTGCGGCGTGCCTGCGACGGCAGCTCGAAGGGCTCGTGCGCCATCGGGTCGGGCATCGGCGCGGGCGTTGTGTCGACACGGCGCGGTGCGTTGGCGAGGATGGCGTCCCAGTCGGCCGCGGAGGGCATCTGCGACGAGCTGGCGTTCGTGCCCGGGCTCTGCGTGGGCGGAGTCGATGGCGAAAGCGTCGCCCAGGGATCGGGCTGAGGCGCGGGTGCGGGCGCAGGCGGCTGCTGGTATTGCTGCTGCAGCGGTGGAACAAAAGCCGGGCTGGGTGGCGACGGGGCGAAAGCAGCAGGCGGCGGCGGCGCCGGCACCGCCTGGCGCGGCGGCGATGGCATTGCCACCGTGGGCTGCGTGTCTCCGATGGGCAGGGCCCCTTCGCCGAACAGGTCGGAGAAGACGTCGGATGCGCCGGAAGACGGAAGCAACGCGTCGATGGGGCCTGCTGCCGATATCGGTGGCGCGGCCATCGGCGGCGGTGGCATGTACTGAGCCGGCGCCGCTGCCGGTGGCGGGGGAAAGGGCGGGGGTGGTGGTGCAACAGGGCGTGCGGCATGCTGAGCGCTCGAGGCCTCCAGCACATAGCTGCCGATCGTCACCCGGTCGCCATCGGCCACGCGCGATTCCTGCTCGTGCGCGAGCGGGCGTCCGTTCACGCTGATGGGCAGCACCGCGCTCATGTTGCGCAGCACCGCGGCGCCGTCGTCGTCGAAGCGCACGGTGGCCTGCAGGCGCGAGATCTGGCGCTGCTCGTCAGGCAGCACAAGATTGTTGTCGGGGCTGCGTCCGATCGTTCCTCCGGGCGCGGCGAGCAATGCCGAGGGGCCCGTGGCCACCGGCCTGCCCGCGTGTTCGATCACTGTCCAACGCATGGCTTCTCCGTGTTGGTCTTCTCGCGCCGCAGTGCCGGTGCGGCCGCGATGTTCTTCATCAACGCTTCATTCGCTTGGCGGCCTCGAACGCGGGGCCCCACACCGGATGCTTGCGCTCCGCCACGTTGAGCTCGAAGGTCGGGAACGCATCGAGGATCTTGCGGAACTGCAGCCGGCATTCGGGGATTTGGTTGGCCACGCAGTAACTGAAGGCCTCGAGCTTCATCGCATCGAGGCGTGTGGCCGGCTCCGCGGCTTCGAACACCGAGACGCCGCCGCTCTTGAGCGTGCTGAGTGCCTTGGCATAGTCGCCTTCGTCATACGCCTGTTGCGCCTTCTCGAGCGTGGTGCGCGCCACTTGCTGGCTCAGTCGTTCGGGTTGGGGCGCGGGCTCCGGCGGCGGTGTGGTCGTGCAACCGGCGACCGCAAGAAGAGCTAACGCCAGAGCAGGCAGACATGACTTCAATCTTCTCTCCTACCTTGCAAAGGGCAATGAAAAGGCAATGCTTGAGATAGTGTGCCGCTCAGTCGCGACATGCACGCCATGCGCCATCGTAAGGGCGCATGACTTCGATAATATAAGCCGCGAACCCTCGGGAGATTTCAATGCATCGACGAAGCTTGCTACAAGGCGCACTCGCAACCACACCGTTGTTTGCGGGCCTCATCAGCGGATGCGCATCGACGGCCAAGTCAATGCCCACGCCCTACGCCGTCACCATCAGGATCGACGACGGCGTCAATCCGGACGGGCGAGGACAAGCCGCTCCCATCCTGGTGAAAGTCTTCGAATTGAAATCTTCCGGTAACTTCGAGACAGCAGACTACTTCGCATTACAAGACCGTGACAGGGAAACGCTGAGCACGGAACTGGTCAATGCCGACCAGGCAATCATGCGCAGCGGCGAGGAGCGGGTGTTCAAGCGCGAGGCCGGTCTGGACTCGCGCGCCATAGGCATCATCGCCGGTTATCGCAAGCTGGAGGCCGCTCGCTGGCGCATCGTGCTGCCGCTGAAGGAGCCCAAGCAAACCAACCTGTACAAGGTGTGGCAGTTCTCGCCGAGCGAGCAGGCCGTGCATGTCGCTGTGCGCAAGACAGGCATAGAGCTGCTACCAAGTCGTTAACTTTGGACCGAAGGTATTGATTCGCTAGTACCAAAGTGCGAGAAATTCATAAGCGAAATGCGGTGCAAAACGTAAGACTCGACGTGTAGCATCGAGAGCAAAACAAGTGGACCGGGAGGCCGCTCTCCAGCGCATCTCCCGCTCCGGCGTGAGCACTCCCCAGGAGGACTTTTTGGTGACAGTTCGCAATCGGGGCGCCGCAAAGAACGGCGCTCATCCGCAGGCATTGGCGAATCGCGTTGTGTGGTCCGAGGGCATGTACCTGCGCCCGCAGCACTTCCAGCAAATGGAACGCTATGTCGAGCAGTACGTGACCCGGCGCACCGCGGGCCTGCAAGGCGCCTACTGGGGCTGGCTGCACCTGGACATCGATCGCGACGCCTACGCGCTGGGCCGCGTGTCGCTGCTCGGCGGCGCGGGCGTGATGCCCGACGGCACGCCCTTCTCGTTCGGCGCCGAAGACGCGCCGCTTCCTTATGAAGTGCCCAGCGATCTCACCGACGAACTCATCGTTCTCGCGCTGCCCTTGCGCAGGCCCGGCAGCGAGGAAGTCATCTTTTCGGAAGACGAAGGCTCCGCCGCGCGCTTCGGGGTGATCGAACGCGAGGTGAACGACGGCAATGCCGTCGCCTTGGGCCCGGCCGTGCTGCAGCTCGCGTCACCACGCCTGCGCCTTGCGCGTGCGTCTTCCCTCACCGCCGAATGGCAGGCCATCGGCGCGGTCCGCGTGATCGAGCGCCGCACCGACCACAAGCTGGTGGTCGACGCCAACTACATCCCGCCGGTGCTCGACGCCTCCGCGCACGCCATGCTGCGCAGCATGATCGCGGAGCTGCACGGCCTGCTCACGCAGCGCTCGGAGGCACTGGCCTCGCGCCTCTCGCAACCCGGCCGCGGCGGCGTGAGCGAAGTCTCCGACTTCCTTCTGCTCGAGCTGGTCAACCGCTATCTCGCGCTCACCTGGCATGCGCAGCAGGCCGTGCAGGTGCACCCCGAAGAACTTTTCGTCGACTGGCTCAAGCTGGCCTGCCACCTGGCCACGCACACGTCGCCCACGCGCCGTCCGGTGCTGTGGCCGATCTACGACCACGACAACCTCAACGAATGCATTCGCCCGCTGCTCGAAGAGCTCCGGCGATCGCTCTCCGCCGTGCTCGAGCAGAGCGCGATCGCCATCGAGCTCGAGGAGCGCAGCCACGGCGTGCGCGTTGGCCGCATGCCCGACCCGGTGCTGGTGCGCAACGCGGGCTTCGTGCTCGCTGTGCATGCCGACCTGCCGGCCGACGCCATCCAGCAGCGCTTCCCCACGCAGGTGAAGATCGGCTCGGTCGAGCGCATCCGCGACCTCGTGCAGCTGCAGCTGCCGGGCGTGGTGGTGCGTCCGCTGCCGGTGGCACCGCGGCAGATTCCGTACAACGCGGGCTACCACTATTTCGAACTCGACAAGAGCGGCGACATGTGGCGCCAGCTCGAGAAATCGGGCGGCGTCGCGATGCACCTGGCCGGTGACTTTCCCGGTCTGGCCATGGAGTTCTGGGCCATCCGTCCGTGAGGGACTCTATGAACGGTGTCAACGACATGGCCGTCGGCCCGGGGGGCTTCGTGCCCCCGAACCCGGGTGGCGGCAACGCCGATGCGGGCGGCATGCCCGCCGCGCAGCGCGGACTCGGTGCGCAACCCGACTCCTTCACCGCATGGCATGACGCGCGGCGCCCGCATGCGGGCGACACGGCGCTCGCGGGCAACAACCCGCTGGTGGCTGCGGCCAACCCGCTGCTCGACCTGATCCCGCAGATCCGCGCCACCGGCCACCATCCCGCGCCCTCGCAGCTGCGCGAGCACCTCGTCGACGAGGTGCGCCGCTTCGAGACGCGCGCGCAGCAGGCGGGCATCTCGCCCGAGGTGATCATCGGCGCGCGTTATTGCCTGTGCACTGCGGTCGACGAGGCCGCGGCGCTCACGCCGTGGGGCGGCAGCATCTGGTCGTCGCAGAGCCTGCTGGTGATGTTCCACAACGAGACCTGGGGCGGCGAGAAGTTCTTCCAGCTCCTGTCGCGCCTGGTGCAGAACCCGCAGCAGCACCTGCACCTGATCGAGCTCATCTACTTCTGCTTGGCCATGGGCTTCGAGGGGCGCTTTCGCGTCATCGACAACGGCCGCTCGCAGCTCGAGACGCTCAAGCAGCGGCTGCTGCAGATCATCCGGCAGACGCGCGGCGAGATCCCGGTGCCGCTGTCGCCGCACTGGCAGGACGGCAGCGCCCCGGTGCGCCGTTCGCGCAACTGGCTACCGGTGTGGGCCGTCGGCGCGGTGGCGGCGGTGCTGCTGGTGGGCGTGTTCGCGTTTCTCACCTTCAACCTCGCGGGCCACTCCGACGGTGCGTTCGCGGCCGTCAATGCGGTGCGCCTGCCGCAGGCCGAGCGTGCCGTCGTCATGCCGGCGCCGGTGCCGCGCCTGCAGCGCTTCCTCGAGCCTGAAATTCGCGAAGGACTGCTCACCGTGCGCGACGAGGCGGATCGCAGTGTCGTGGTGCTGCGCGGCGACGGCCTCTTCGCCTCGGGCTCCGACCGCGTGCTCGACCGCTACGCGCCGGTGCTCGCGCGCGTGGCTGACGCGCTCAATTCCGTGGAAGGCAATGTGCTGGTCAGCGGCTTCAGCGACGACCAGCCGATCCGCAGCGTGCGCTTCCCCTCCAACTGGCAACTCTCGCAGGCCCGCGCCGACGCGGTGAAGAAGATGATTGCAGCGCGCATTGCGCGGCCCGAGCGCCTGCGCGCCGAAGGCCGCGGTGACGCCGACCCGCTGGTGCCCAACGACTCGCCCGCCAACCGCGCCCGCAACCGCCGCGTCGAGGTGACGCTGCTGGTGGCGCCGGTGGCTCCTGTGCCGCTCGTTGCCCCCGCGCCCGTACCTGCCCCCGCACCGCGCTCCGGAGGCACCCGCTGATGCTGCGCGCCATCTTCCGTTTTCTCATCAGCCGCGACCTGTGGGTCTTCCTGGGCCTGGTCGCGCTCGCCTTCCTGATCTGGGTCATCGGCCCGGCCATCGCGGTGGGCCGCTACCGCCCGCTCGAGGACGAGATAGTGCGCATCGTGGTCATCGTGCTGATGTTCGCGATCTGGCTCGTGCGCGTCATCTACCGAAAATGGCGCGAGCGCCGGCTCAACGCGCAGCTGCTCAACCAACTGCGCACGCCCTCCAAGAGCGAGAAAGAGGCCAAGCCCGAGGACGCGCCCGAGATCAAGGAGCTGCAAAGCGGCTTCACCGACGCCACCAACATCCTGAAGAACATGCGCTTCGGCGCGGATGCCGACGGCAAGCCCGCGAGCCGCTTCTCGCTGTTCGACCGGCAGTACCTGTACCAGTTGCCCTGGTACATCTTCATCGGCGCGCCGGGCTCGGGCAAAACCACCGCGCTGGTCAACTCCGACCTCGACTTCCCGCTGGCCGACCAGCTCGGCAAGGCGGCGGTGCGTGGCATCGGCGGCACGCGCAACTGCGACTGGTGGTTCACCAACGAGGCGGTGCTGATCGACACGGCCGGGCGCTACACCACGCACGAGAGCAACCGCGAGACCGACGAGGGCGAGTGGAAGGGCTTCATCGAGCTGCTGAAGAAGTTCAGGCCGCGCCAGCCGATCAACGGTGCGATCCTCACCATCAGCATCGCCGACCTGCCGCTGGCCGACGACGCACAGCGCGCGCGCCACGCGATGGCGCTGCGCAAGCGGTTGCTGGAGCTGCGCAACGACCTTGGCATCGATTTCCCGGTGTACGTGCTGGTCACCAAGACCGACCTGCTGGCCGGCTTCAACGAGTACTTCGGCTCGCTGGGCCGCGCGGAGCGCCAGCAGGTGTGGGGCTTCACCTTCCCGATCCAGGGCAACCCGGCGAAGGCCGGCAAGGGCAACAAGGGCGCGGCGCCCGTGGGCGGCGACCTGCGCGAGCGCTTCCACCAGGAATACAAGCTGCTGCACCAGCGCCTGGACGAGCGACTGCCCGAGCTGCTGGCGGCCGAGTCCGACCCGATGCGCCGTGCGCAGGCCTACCTGCTGCCGCAGCAGTTCGCGAGCTTCGAGGACATCCTCGGCACCTTCCTGGCCGACGTTTTCAACCCGTCGAAGTTCGAGGCCGCGTCGATGCTGCGCGGCGTGTACTTCACCAGCGGCACGCAGGAGGGCACGGCCTTCGACCGCGTGATGGGCGCCATCAAGCGCTACCTGCAGGTCAACGCGCCGCCGGCGCCGCCGCCGGGCCCGGGCAAGAGCTACTTCCTGAAGGAGCTGCTGCAGCAGGTGATCTTCCGCGACGCGGGCGTGGCCGGCACCAACCTGCGCTGGTACCGGCGCAAGCGGGCCATCGACATCGCGGGCTACAGCGTGATCGGCGTTCTGCTGGTTCTGCTGCTGGGCGCCTGCGTGAACAGCTGGCGCAACAACAAGGAGTACGTGGCCGAGGTCGACACCAACGCCAAGGCCTTCAACAAGGCCGCCGCGCGCGGCGAGCTGCCCACGGTGGTCGACACCAGCGGCGACATCGCCAGCTCGCTGCTCATCCTCGACAGGCTGCGCGACCTGCCGAAGTCCAGCCACTTCGACATCGGCGATCCGCCCACCTCCTACCGCTTCGGCCTGTACCAGGGCGAGAAGCTGCAGGCGGCGACCGACGGCGTCTACCAGCGCGCGCTCGAGACCGTGCTGCTGCCGCAGGCCGCGCAGCGCGTGGAGCAGTCGCTGCGCGAAGCCGCCAAGAACGACGCCGAATACAGCTACGAGGCGCTCAAGGCCTACCTCATGCTGTACGACGCCGAGCGCTACGACGCCGACTTCCTGCAGGCCTGGCTGCTCACCGACGTGGACCGCAAGATCGGCGCCTCGCTCACGCGCGAGCAGCGCGCCAACCTGGAGTCGCACCTGAAGGCGCTGTTCTCGGGCCGCGTGGTGACCTCGCCCTTCGCGAAGGACGACAGGCTCATCACGCAGACGCGCGAGCGCCTGGCCGGCGTGCCGCTGGCGCAGCGCTCGTATGCGCGGCTGCGCCGCATCCTGCTGCAGACCAGCCAGCCCAATGCCTTCACCATCGCCGAGGCGGGCGGCGCCGAGTCGGCGCTGGTCATCCGCCGCGCGAGCGGCAAGCCGCTGACCGACGGCATCCCGACGCTCTTCACCTACCGCGGCTACTGGGACATCTTCGACAAGCGCATGGCCGAGACCGCGCTGTCGCTCGAGCAGGAAGACCGCTGGGTGCTGCAGATCCGCGCGCCCGGCATCGCCGACATCACCTCGCGCGAGCTGCTGCTGCGCGAGGTGCGCCGGCTCTACCTCACCGACTACATCAAGGTGTGGGACGACTACCTCGTCGACATCCGCCTGGCCGACAGCCGCTCGCTGCTGCAGAGCATCCAGATGACGCGCGTGCTCTCGACCGCCGAGTCGCCGATGTCGCGCATCATCCGCGGCGCCGCGCGCGAGACCGACCTGCTGCGCAACCACGACGAGGCCGCGCGCAGCCTGCTCGACCAGGCGCAGAACCGCGTGCAGAGCACGCGCGAGCGCATCGAGCAGCTCATCGGCCAGCCCGACGGCAGCCAGCGCCGCAACACGCGCGTGGACCGCCCCGAGTCGCTGGTGGACAACCACTTCGAGCCGCTGCGCCGCATGGTCACCGCGCCCAAGCAGGGCGGGCAGGCGCCCATCGACGCGACGGCCGCACTCATCAACGAGCTCTACAACTTCCTCACCGCCACCGACACGGCGCTGCGCAGCGGCAACATCCCGCCGACCAGCGACGCGGTCACCAAGGTGCAGGCAGAGGCGGGGCGCCTGCCGGTGCCCTTCCAGGGCATGCTGAACGACCTCTCGGCCACCGCCTCTTCGAAGGCGGCTGCGGTCACGCGGCAGAACATCGGGCAGAGCGCGGCGGCCAGCATCGGCTCGTTCTGCAACCAGGCGATCGCGGGGCGCTATCCGTTCACGCGCGGCTCCAGCCGCGACGTGGCCTCGGGCGACTTCGCGCAGCTGTTCGCGCCGGGCGGGATGATGGACGACTTCTTCCAGAAGAACCTCATCACGCAGGTCGACACATCGGTCAACCCGTGGACTTTCAAGCGCGGCGTGGACGGCAGTGCCACCGGGCGCTCGGCGTACCTCGATTCGTTCCAGAAGGCGCAGGCGATCCGCGACGTGTTCTTCTCGGGCATGGCGGGCGGGCGCACGCCATCGTTCACTATCGACATCCGGCCCGAGGACATGGACGCGGCGCTCACGCAGTTCACGCTCGACGTCGACGGCCAGACGGTTCGCTACGCCCACGGCCCGCAGGCGCCCAGCACCATCAAGTGGCCGGGCCCGCGCAACAGCAACCAGGTGCGCCTGCAGGTGACCACCGCCAACGGCACGCCGGCCGGCGGCATCGTGACCGAGGGGCCGTGGGCGCTGCACCGGCTCTTCGACAAGGCTTCCATCTCGGCGGGCAGCTCGCCCGAATCCTTCAACGCCAGCTTCGACCTGCAAGGCAAGAAGGTGGTGCTCGCGGTCACCGCCAACAGCGTCTACAACCCGCTGCGCCTGCCGCAGATGAACAGCTTCTCGTGCCCCGGGAAATCATGAACACCCCCAGGCTTCGCGCACTTCGTGTCGCTTCTCCAACCCCCTTGCAGGGGGCAACACCTGCGGCCCGGCAAAGCCGGTTCCGCGGTGTTCCTGGCATATGCCGCGATGTTGTTTCGAGGCATATGCAATGAACAGCAGCATTCCTCCACAGGCCTGGGTGCCGGTCGACGAGCAGATCGGCTGGTACGGCAAGCTGCCCTCCGCCGGCGACTTCCTCTATCGCCGCATGCCGCGCGAGTTGCAGGCCTGGTGGGACCGCTGGATGCAGAACGGCCTGGGCAGCTTCAAGCGCTGGCCCGACGCGATGACGCGCCACTACGCGGTGGCGCCGGTGTGGAACTTCGCGATTCCCGCCACACAGGGCGTCGACGCGGTGCAGTTCGGCTGCATCGCACCCAGCTGCGACCGGGTGGGCCGCTACTACCCCGTGTGCATCACCCTGCAGGTGGCCGCGCGCAACTACCGCCCCTCGGTGCTCGAAGGTTCGGCCGAGTGGTACTGGCAGTGCGGCAGCGCGATGCTGCAGGCCATCCGCCACGGCGTGGCACCCGACCAGTTCGACAGCCAGGTGCTGGCGGCCGGCCGCGCGGGCTTCCAGACGGCCAGCGGCGGTTCGGACGACATCCTTTCGATCCTCGGGCCTACGGCCGGTGGCTCCAGCGCCCAGCAGCGCCTGGGCTGGCCGGAGCTTCCACTGTGTTTCGACCCCTTCGGCAGCACCAGCTACTGGTGGACCAACCAGGCCGACGGGTCGCCGTTGCGCACGGCCGCCCATGGCGGCGGGCTCAACACGCCGCTGTTTTCCAAGTTGTTTTCGCAGGGACATGTGCCATGGGCATGAACAAGAAGAGCCATATCGGCCGGCAGGCCCGGAGGGGCCAAGAGGGGCATGGGGGCCGTGAGGGCCGTGAGGGCCGTGAGGACCGTGAGGACCGTGAGGACCATGTGGGCGGCCGTCCCGCAGGAGGAAAAGAAGCATGACGACCACGCACGGCATCGGAAGCCCGGCGGCCGACACGCAGGACGAGCGCCCGCATCCCCTGGGCGTGAACCACCGCCTCGACGAGTTCGAGCTGCTCGAGGTGATCGGAGAGGGCGGCTTCGGCATCGTCTACCGCGCCTACGACCACTCCCTGCAGCGCGAGGTCGCCATCAAGGAATACATGCCCGCGATGCTCGCGCGCCGCGTGGGCGACAACAGCGTGCACGTGCGCTCCGAGCGGCTCACGGCCACCTTCCAGGCGGGCCTGCGCAGCTTCATCAACGAGGCGCGCACGCTCGCGCAGTTCAGCCATCCGGCGCTGGTGCGGGTACACCGCTTCTGGGAGGCGAACTCCACCGCCTACATGGCGATCCAGCTCTACAAGGGCCGCACGCTGCGCCGCCTGGCGGAAGACGAGCCCGGCAAGGTCACCGAGCCCTGGCTGCTGGGCATGCTGGGGCCGCTGCTGGGCGCGCTGGAGACGCTGCACCGCAGCCAGTGCTTCCATCGCGACATCGCGCCCGACAACATCTTCATCCAGCAGGACGACCTGCCGGTGCTGCTCGACTTCGGCGCGGCGCGCAAGTCCATCGCCGACCTCGTCGACGAGGTGGCGGTGATGGTGAAGTCGGGCTACTCGCCCATCGAGCAGTACGCCGACGACAACACCCTGCTGCAGGGCGCATGGACCGACCTGTACGCGCTGGGCGCGGTGCTGTATCGCGCCGTCACCGGCCACCCGCCGCCTTCGGCCGTGGTGCGCAGCGTGCAGGATGCCTACGTGCCGCTGTCGTCCATGGGCCGCGACGACCTGAGCCCGGCCTTCTGCGCCGCCATCGACCACACGCTGGCCGTGCACAGCAAGGACCGCACGCAGACCGTGGCCGCCTTCGCCGCCGAGCTCGGGCTGGTGAAGCTGGGCGACATCTACGTGAGCGGCATGGGCGTGCCGGCGGTGATCATTCCCGCCGCGCCCGTTTCGGCCACGCCGCCGCCTCCGCAGCTCACGCCGCAGCAGTTCTCGCCGGTGTCGGCGCCGGCGCCGCTGGAACCGATGTCGATGCCCATGCCGGTGGCCGCCCCCGAACCGGTGCGCGCTCCCGCGCCGGCGCCCGTACCGCGCGCGGCGCAGGACGAGCGCGACAGCCGCGCCAAGGCCCGCAAGGCCGTGGCTGCCGCGCCCGCGCAGAAACAGAAGCTCAAGCGCCCGCCCTGGGGCATGGTCGGCGTGCTGCTGATCGCGCTCGTCGCCGTGGGCGCGTGGATCGGCCTGCGCCTCACTTCGGGCATGCAGCCGCAGGAGCCCAAGACCGCGATGGTGCCGGTGCCGCCGCCCAGCGATCCGATGTCGACCAGCACAGCGCCGCCGGCAGCGATGCCGCCAGCGGCCACGACCGGTACCGCCACGTCGCCCGCCACCGACGGCGTGCCGCCGGCCGTGGCCGGCGGTGCCGCGGCGCAGCCCCCGGCCGCGGCGGCCAGCGCGCCCGCAGCATCCACCGGGCCCCTGGCGCCGCTCGAGAACGTTCCGGTCACCACGCCCGGGACTGCGCCCGCGACGCCCGCAACACCGGCCACGCCGCCCGAATCCGCATTGGCCACCGCCGAAGCCGAGGACTGGAACCTCGCGCAGAGCGAGAACACGCGCGAAGGCTACGAGGCCTACCTGCGCCGCTATCGCCGCGGCCTGCACGCCCGGGAGGCGCGCAACGCCATCGCCGAGATCAACCGCGTCTCGCCGCCTTCGGTGCCCGTTGCCCCCGGCACACAGCCGCCCGGAACCACCGTGGCCGGCGCCACGCCCGGCACGCCTGGCGCCACCGCCACTCCGCCCGCGGCGGCGCCCGGCATGGGCCGCGTGCTGTTCAACGTGCGGCCTTGGGGCCAGGTGTTCGTCGACGGCGCCGATCGTGGCGTCAGTCCGCCGCTGAAGTCGCTGTCGCTGCGCCCCGGCATCTACAACATCGAAGTGCGCAACGGCGACCTCGAGGTGTACCGGCAGCGCGTGACGGTGCAGGACAGCAAGTCGGCGCCCGTGGTGAGCCACGAGTTCAAGTAGCCGGATCCTGCGGCCCTGCCGGCTCCGGGCCGCAACCCGCCTCGGGGTTACGTGCGGAAGGTGGGAGCGCGCTCTTGCATATCTCGCTTTAGGCGGCCCCGCGCAACGCCCTTCGATACTGCACCGCCTCCGCCAGGTGCCCGACCTGCACGGCCTGCGACCCGGCCAGGTCCGCGATCGTGCGCGCCACCTTCAGCGCCCGGTGCGTGCTGCGCGCCGACCAGCCGAGCTTGGCGGCCGCGTTGAACATGAACGTGCGCGCTGCGTCGTCGAGTGCCGCATGACGGTCGATGGCCGCGCCTTGCAGCGACTGGTTGGCATGGCCCTGGCGCTGCATCGCGCGCTCGCGCGCGGCGACCACGCGTTCGCGGATGCTGTCGGTCGATTCGCCCGCGGGCGCCTCGAGCAGCAGCTGCGCGGACACCGGAGGCACTTCGATGTGCAGGTCGATCCGGTCGAGCAGCGGGCCGCTGAGCTTGCCTTGGTAGCGCGAGACTTGCTCGTGCGTGCAGCGGCAGGGCCTGGATGACGAGCCGAGATAGCCGCAGGGACACGGGTTCATCGCGGCGACGAGCTGGAAGCGCGCCGGGAATTCGGCGCGCCGCGCGGCGCGGGCTATGGTGATGGTGCCGGTCTCCAGCGGCTCGCGCAGCGCTTCGAGGGCGGATCTGGCGAACTCGGGAAATTCGTCGAGAAAAAGGACTCCATGGTGCGCGCGGGAGATTTCACCGGGCCGTGGCGGTGAGCCCCCGCCGACCAGTGCCACCGCGCTCGCCGTATGGTGCGGCGAGCATGTCGGCCGCACCCGCCACCGCTCGGTCGCGAAGCGCCCACCCAGGCTGGCCACGGCCGCGCTCTCCAGTGCCTCGTCGATGTGCATCGACGGCAGCAGCCCCGCGAAGCGCTGGGCGAGCATCGACTTGCCCGAGCCCGGCTCGCCCACCATCAGCAGGCTGTGGCCGCCCGCCGCGGCGATTTCGAGCACGCGCTTGACGCCCGTGTGTCCCTTCACTTCCGCAAGATCGGCGTAGCGGGGCGGGTTCGTGTCGGGCGCGGCCCGGATGCGCGCCCAGCCGTCGTCCGTGGTGTCGGGCAACTGTGAAGCTTCGTCATCGGTGGCCACGAACTGGCGCACCACGTCCAGCAGATGCCTGGCGCCGTACACCTCGCCGCCTGGTACCAGCGCCGCCTCCTGCGCACTTTCCAGGGGCAGCACCAGCCGCGTAGCGACGCCGCGCGTGTGCAGCGCGAGCGCCATGGCCAGCGCGCCGCGCACGGGCCGCAGCTCGCCCGAAAGCGAGAGCTCGCCGGCGAACTCGTGGCCGGCGAGCTTCGCGTTGTCTATCTGGCCGCTGGCCGCGAGGATGCCCAGCGCGATGGGCAGATCGAAACGTCCGGAGTCCTTCGGCAGGTCGGCCGGCGCGAGGTTGACCGTGATGCGCTTGTTGTTGGGGAACTCCAGCCCCGCGTTCTGCAGCGCCGAGCGCACGCGCTCTCGCGCCTCCTTGACCTCGGTCTCGACCAGGCCGACCAGCGTGAAGCTGGGCAGGCCGTTCGCCAGATGCACCTCAACCGTGACACTGGCCGCTTCAAGACCCAGCAAGGCGCGGCTTTGCACCAAAGACAGTCCCATTTCTCTCCCTCTCCCCAAGATGGTGCGCGTTTTTTGAGCATTCCCGCGGTGGTGCGGCGCACCGTGCATCTGCAACCACTCGCAACAGCTGTTGTAACGATTTGGCTCTCAACCGCGCCGCGGACACGGCTGCAAGGGGCGGCATTCGTGCACTTTGGCACGCTCCCTGCTTTGAGCCTTCCGGTCCAACCACACACTTGCGAGGAGTTCCCTGATGACGCACCGTACCGCCGCCCAGGCGCTGATCGTTCTGGCCACCGCATTGACCGCGTCCGGCGCGGCCCTGGCGCAGACTGCAACGACCGACGCCGCAGCAGCGCCTGCGGCAGCTCCCGCCCCGAATCTGACCGGCAACGTGTCCATCACCACGAACTACAAGTTCCGTGGCCAGGACCAGGACATGATCGGCAAGAACGACTACGCCAAGACCAAGGGCTTCAAGCCCGCGATCCAGGGCGGCCTCGACTACGCCTTCGGCGACAGCGGCTTCTACGTGGGCAACTGGAACTCGAGCGTCAACTGGCTCAAGGGCAACAGCATCGAGATGGACGTGTACGGCGGCTACAAGTTCAAGGCCGGCCCGCTGGACATGGACGTCGGTGCGCTCACCTACATCTACCCGGGCAACTCCTCGGGCAACACCACCGAGCTGTACGTCGGCGCCACCTACGCGAACGACAGCTTCGGCTCCTTCACCGCCAAGTACTCGCACACCGTGTCGAAGGATTACTTCGGCTACGCCGGCAACAAGGCCGGCTCGGGCCTGAAGGGCACGAACACGGGCTACCTGAACCTGTCGTACAGCAAGGAGATCGTGCCCAAGGTCACGCTGAAGGCCGCGGTGGGCTTCACCAACATGTCCAGCGACATCCGCAGCCTGGGCTACAAGAGCTACGTCGACTACAACATCGGCGCGAGCTACGACTTCGGCAACGGCCTGTCGCTGACGGGCTCTGTGCAGGGCGCCAACAAGAAGAACTCGTACCTCGCGGTGAGCAACCCGGGCGTCGACTACGGCTTCGGCACCTTCGGCACGACCTACTACTCGCCGAACAAGGCACGCTTCATCCTCACGTTGACGAAGACGCTGTAATCCATACAACAACGAGGTGCGGCCCAAGCTGCCGCGCCATTTCATTTCCATCCGAAGGAGAAAACTCATGAAGCTGGTCACAGCCATCATCAAACCGTTCAAGCTCGACGAAGTGCGCGAGGCGCTGTCGGCCATCGGCGTGCAGGGGATCACCGTCACCGAGGTGAAGGGCTTCGGCCGCCAGAAGGGCCACACGGAGCTCTACCGCGGCGCCGAATACGTGGTCGACTTCCTGCCCAAGGTCAAGATCGAAGCGGCCGTCTCCGACGACCTCGTCGATCGCGTGATCGAGGCGGTGGAAGGCGCTGCACGCACCGGCAAGATCGGCGACGGCAAGATCT
>Ga0102595_100482_pt1 | contig 26981 bp, 27 predicted proteins | sample Araplaol_mTSA_r2_2_FD_76864 | JGI IMG/M metagenome (GOLD analysis project Ga0102595, IMG submission 76864) | Arabidopsis root microbial communities from North Carolina, USA - plate scrape MF_Col_mTSA_r2 (SPADES assembly) (version 2) | ecosystem: Host-associated > Plants > Roots > Endosphere...
CGGATGCTGCAGTTCCTGTGCTTCATGCCCATCACGGCGCCCCGTTCTTCAGCGCTCAATTGTCGATATGTTCTTGTCATGCAACTCCTCTGGTTTGGAAGTGTTGCACTTGGTCCTTGAATCCGCCAAGCAAAGAAAAGGCGACCCTGGTGTCTGCGTCCCTCCGCTTCGCTACGGGCAACCTGCGGTGCTCGGTTCAGGCGGGGTCTCGCTCGAACTCGCTACGCTGCGCTTCGCTCAGACAATCGCGATCCCTTATCCGCCTGAACCTGCGCTCCTCGGCGCATACACAAGGGGGTGGGAGAAAAGATACCAATACCGAAAACCACAAGGACACGCCATGGCGTGTCCTTGTGTGTATTGATTTTTTCTTTGGTATTTGTCTTCTATCCCCGCTCCCGATTGCCCCGTCCTGGCTGGGCCGAGGAGCGCAGACGTAGGCGGATCAGGGATCGCGCTTGTTTGAGCCGAAGGCGAGTTTGCGCGAGACCCCGCCGTAGTCGAGCACCGCAGGTTGCCCCGGAGCGAAGCGTAGGGGACCCAGACTGCGGGTCGCCTTTCTTTTGGGTACTTTTCTTTGGCGAAGCAAAGAAAAGTACCTCGCCTGCCGGGGCGAGACCCGGCCAGCTGAACTAAGAAGAGGAAGGAGAGGTAAGAGAGCGCACAAGGCCGGAGCAAGACCGGCCAAGCCCGACCGGCTAAGTTAAAGAAACCCTTCCAACACCACCTTGCCACGCGACTTGCCCGATTCAATCAGCGCATGAGCCCGGCGCAAATTCGCGGCATTGATGCTGCCAAAGCGTTCGGTCAGTGTGGTGCGGATCAAGCCCGCATCGACCAGCTGCGCAATCTCGGTCAGCAGCCTGTGCTGCGCCACCATGTCGGCTGTGCCGAACATGGAGCGGGTGAACATGGACTCCCAGTGGATGGAAATGCTTTTGCGTTTGAACTTTGTCATGTCCACGTTCTTCGGGTCGTCGATCAGGCCGAAATGGCCTTGGGGTGCCAGCGCCTCGACGATCTGGTCCAGGTGCGAATCGGTTTGTGTGAGGCTCACCACGTAGTCGACCTCGGGAATGCCTATGCGCTTGAGTTCCGCGGCAATCGGCTGGCTGTGGTCGATGACGTGGTGGGCGCCCAGCTCTTTCACCCAGGCCTGGGTTTCGGGACGCGAGGCCGTGCCTATCACCGTGAGCGAGGTCAGGCGCGCGGCCAGCTGCGTCATGATGGAACCGACGCCGCCCGAGGCGCCGATGATCAACAGTTTTTTGTGCGTGGGCTTTTTGCCCGGCTGCAGGCCGAGGCGGTCGAACAGCATTTCCCAGGCGGTGATGCTGGTCAGCGGCAGGGCGGCGGCTTGTGCGAAGTCGAGCGAGGCGGGCATGCGGCCCACGATGCGTTCGTCCACCAGGTGCAGCTCGCTGTTGGTGCCGGCGCGTGTGATGGAACCCGCATACCAGACCTTGTCGCCGGCCTTGAATAGCGTCACGTCCGGGCCCACGGCGCGCACGATGCCGCTGGCGTCATAGCCCAGCACCTTGTAGTCCTGGCCCGCGGCGCGCGAAACACCTGTGCGCACCTTGGCGTCCACCGGGTTGACGGAAATCGCCTTCACTTCGACCAGCAGGTCCTGGCCCGTGGGTGTGGGGTCGGGCAGGGTGATGTCGACAAGGCCGGCCTGGCCTGCCTGGTTCAGTGCGTGGGCTTGCTGGTAGCCAATGGCTTTCATGGTGGAGTCCTTTGAGTTGAGAAGAGTGGCAAAAGAGGAATGGATGGCTTGAACTGTATGGATTTTGAAAATCAAGATAAACAGGCGGGAAGTTGAAGCTATTTACAAATAAAATTTGTAAATGAAAGCCCTGCAAGACCTGGAAATCTTTGTCCGCACCGTGGATTCGGGCAGCCTGTCGGCCACTGCCCGCAGCCTGGACCTGACGCCCGCTGCTGCCAGCGCCGCGCTCAAGCGGCTGGAAGAAGAGCTGCAGGCACCGCTGTTTGTGCGCTCCACGCGCAGCCTGCGCCTCACGCGCGAGGGCGAGGTTTTCCTCGCGCATTGCCGGCCCGCGTTGGCCGCATTGCGGGATGCGCAGCTGGAACTGGCCAGCGGCCGGCAGCAGGTCAGCGGCATGCTGCAGCTGGCCGCGCCCTCCGATTTCGGCCGCAACCTGCTGCTGCCCTGGCTGGAAGAATTCCAGCAGCAGCACCCCGGCATCCAGTACCGCCTGCATTTGTCGGACCGCGTCACCAATGTCTACAGCGACCTGGTCGATGCCGCCTTCCGCCAGGGCGAGCCGCCCGACTCCAGCATGCTGGCGCTGCCGGTGCAGCTGACGAATCGCCGCGTGCTGTGCGCGTCGCCCGCTTACCTGCAGGAACGGGGCAGGCCCGAAACGCCGCAGGCGCTCGCCGCGCACAGCTGCCTGTGTTTCATGCTCGGTGAAGAGGTGTATGACCGCTGGAAGTTCTGGCGCGATGGCGAGGAAGTGGTGGTGCGCGCCGGCGGCGGCAACATCGCCAATGACGGCGACGTGGTGCGCCTGTGGGCGCTGGCCGGCCGCGGCATCATGTACAAGTCACGGCTGGATGTGGCGGCCGACCTGGCCGCGGGCCGGCTGGTGGCGCTGTGCACCGACTGGCAAACCGAGGCATCGCCGATGTACATGGTGCTGCCGGGGCGGCGGCAATTGACGCCGGGCCTGCGCTTGCTGCGGGAGTTTATCGGGGAGCGCTGCGCGGCATTGGCCACCCGTTAGTTTGCAACCGTGTGTGTGCATACGCAAGCGAATGGTTCAAACCCGCCCTCACTCCAGGGTTGCGTCCAGGACTACAGACCCGCGGGCCCATCGCGCGCACAATGAATTTTCCAGCCGCCACCTTGGCGGCTCACAAGGCAGCCCGGCCCGCAGGCCCGCGCGCTGCAATTCCTGAAAGGAAAAAAATCCCATGCAAATCCAGGTCAATTCCAAGCACACCATGCACACCGGCGAGTCTTTCGAGCGCTGGGCCAGCGGCGAACTGCATGAGTCGCTGGGCCGCTTCAAGGGCGACATCACGCGCATCGAGGTGCATATGAGCGACGAAAACGGCGACAAGGCCAGCCCCGACCAGAAGCGCTGCGTGATGGAGGCGCGCCTGGCGCACCACGACCCGCTGGCCGTCAACCACCAGGCGCCCAACCAGGACCTGGCTTTTCGCGGCGCCAGCGACAAACTCAAGCGCGTGCTGGACCACACCCTGGGCAAGTTGCGCGACCACCACCGCGACCGCGAAACCATACGGCGCGAACCCGCGCCTGAGTCCGGAACGCCTTAGCGCATTCCCGGCCGGATGCGCATGCGCTCAGAATTTCCCGAGGTAGTCCATCTTGCCCAGCGGCACGCCCTGGTGGCGCAGGATGTCGTAAGCGGTGGTCAGGTGGAAGAATAAATTGGGCAGCACAAAATCCAGCAGGTAGGGCTCGCAGACGAAGTTCATTTCCTTGCCGCGTACCTTGAGCGTCACGGTGCCGCCGGCGCGCGCGTTGATTTGCGCTTCGTCCACGGTCTTGAGGAAGTCCAGCGTCTTGGTGATGCGGGCTTGCAATTCTTCAAACGTGGTTTCGGTGTCGGCGAAGCTGGGCGGGGTGATGGCGGCCAGGCGCGCGGCGCCGAACTTGGCGGCATCGCTGGCGCCTTGCACCTGGCCGGATAGCGGGTACATGTCGGGCGCCAGGCGGGCGTTGACGTAGGTCGAGAGGTCGACCTTGTTGGCCTCTGCGTGGGCCCTGGCTTTTTCAAGCACGGCCGACAGGTTGTGAAAGCCGCGGATAAAGACGGGAATGGAAGCCTGGTAGAGGGTCAGCGACATGGAAATTTTCCTGGGATGGGGTGAATTCGGGGCGGCGCCAAAACGCCGGCCCTGATTTTGTTCCTGTTGCGGAAATTTTGCTGCCGCCTGGTGCAAACTTGGGGCAAAGCCGTGTTTCACGGTGAATGAAACCAGCGCCAAGCCCATGAAGATTGCCCTGCTGTCGGACCTACACGCCAACCTGCGCGCGCTGCAGGCCTGCCTGGCCCATGCCGCCGCGCAAGGCGCCGGCAGGCTGGCGGTGCTGGGCGACCTGGTGGGCTACGGTGCGCAACCGGCTGAGGTGGTCCGGCGCATTCGCGGCCTGGCAGGCGATGGTGCCATTGTGCTCAAGGGCAACCATGACGGGTACGCCGTGGCGCCACCCGGCCAGGCCCATTCTCTCGACCAGAGCGGCGCTGCCTGGACCCGCGAACGGCTGGACCCGGAGGCGCTGGATTTCCTGGCGGCGCTGCCGCTGACGGCCACCGTGGATGCGGCGCTGCTGGTGCATGCCAGTGCCGACGCGCCCGAGCGCTGGTTTTATGTCGACAACGAACACCGCGCCGAAGCCTGCCTGGACGCCGCCTGCCTGAACCCGGCCGTGCGTTATGTGTTCTGCGGCCACGTACACGAGCAGGCGCTGTTTTTCCGGGGTGCGGGGCAAGGGCTGATGCGCTTTGCGCCCACGCCGGGCGTGCCCATCCCGGTGCCGCCGCACCGCCGCTGGCTTGCCACCGTGGGCTCGGTGGGCCAGCCGCGCGACGGCGACACCCGGGCCATGTATGCGCTGTTTGACACAGACCGGGCCGAGCTGACCTTCCACCGTGTGGCTTACGACCACCTGGCCGCCGCGGCCGATGTGCGCGCGGCGGGTTTGCCAGGCCATTTCGCCGCGCGGCTGGAGGCGGGTTTGTGAGCTTGATGGCGCCCGGCACCGTGGTCGACGGATTTATCGTTGGCGAATGCCTGCATGCCGGCGGCATGGCGCATATCTACCAGGTGGGCTATGCCGACCCGTCGCGGGCCGCGCCCTTTCCCATGGCGATGAAGGTGCCGCGCATGACGGCCGGCGATGGCGCTGAAAACATCGTGGGCTTCGAAGTGGAGCTGCAGCTGCTGTCGGCGCTGACCGGGCCGCACGTGCCGCGTCTGGTGGCGGCGGGAGACCTTGAAAAGCTGCCCTACCTGGTGATGGAATATGTACCGGGCCGGACTCTGCAGCAACTGCTGGACGACAGCCCGGGGCCGCTGCCCGCGCAGGAGATCGCCAGTCTGGGCGTGGCCGTGGCCCAGGCGGTGCATAGCCTGCACCTGCAGGAGGCCTGCCACCTGGACCTGAAGCCGGCCAATGTGCTGCTGCGCCCCGACGGCAGCGCGGTGCTGCTGGACTTCGGGCTGTCCTGCCATGCGCATTACCCGGACCTGCTGGCCGAAGAGCTGCGCCCGGCCGTCGGCTCCCCCGCCTGGATGGCGCCCGAGCAGGTGGTCGGTGTGCGGGGCGACCCGCGAAGCGACATCTTTGCCGTCGGCGTGATGCTCTACGAGCTGGCCACGCGCGAACTGCCCTTTGGCAACCCGCAGACCCGGGGCGGCCTGCGCCAGCGCCTGTGGATGGATCCGGTGCCGCCGCGCGCCTTGCGGCCGGAGCTGCCCGAGTGGCTGCAGGAGGTGATCCTGCATTGCCTGCAGGGCGAAGCCGGCCGGCGTTATGCGTCGGCCGCGCACCTGGCGCTGGACCTGTCGGACCCGTCGCAGATCGCCGTGACGGAGCTGGGGCGGCGCTTGCAAGCCACCGGTTTCTGGGCGCACTTCAAGCGCTGGCTGCGCGCGGCGGGCAAGCACTACCGGCCCAGCCCCCTGCCTTCGCGGCAGCTTGAGGCGGCGCCCATCGTCATGGTGGCCCTGCCTTACCGGGACGTGAGCGACGCCACGCTGTATTCGCTGCGGCGCGCCGTGATGCGGGTGCTGGGTACGGCGCCCGGCGCGCGGCTGGCCTGCGTGACGGTGATTGACGCGGCGAAAGCGGCCGGCAACGACAGCGAGGCCAATGAAACCACCTTGCACCGGCGCTACCTGGGCATGCTCAGGCAGTGGGCCCAGCCGTTGAACCTGGACAGCCGGGCGTTGTCTTTCCACGTCATCGAATCGGGTGACGTCGCGCAGGCGCTGCTGCACTACGCCAGGGGCAACCAGGTCGGCATCATCGTCATGGGGGCGGCGACGCACGGCTTGCAAATGCAGCGCCTGCTGGCGACGGTGCCCATCAAGGTCGCCATGGCGGCGCCCTGCACGGTGATCCTGGTCAAGCAGGCGCTGCCGTTCGAGCGGCTGGTGGGGGAGGGCGAAGAGGGCTAGGAACCTGCCATCAGCTTGTGCACCAGGTCGGCCGTGGTCGATGCCTTGTACTTGCGCATCAGGCGGGCGCGGTAAATCTCGACGGTGCGGTGGCTGATGACCAGCGCGCGGCCGATTTCCTTGGAGGTCAAACCGTCCATCAGGTGGGCGGCCACTTCGCGTTCGCGTGCGGTGAGTTCGGCCGTGACGGGGCGGCGCGAGCTGAGGTCTTCAAAGGTCCAGATGCCGGCTTCGTGCGGCGCGCTGCGGTTGAGGGCGCGGCCGGTGACATGGCACCAGAAGGTCTCGCCCTTGTTGCGGCCGTCCACGCGCTTCATGATGCGGTCGTCGGAGTACAGTCCCTTGGCATTCAGGATGGGAATCATGCGCGCGCCTATGCGCTCGTACTCGTCCGCGCTGGGGTAGAGGATCAGGAAGGACTGGCCCGCGAGTTGCTCGCGCGTGGCGCCGAACATCTCGCATAAATGCTGGTTGCAGTCCACAATCGAGCGGTTGCGGGACAGCACCAGTCCCACTGGCGCCAGGTCGAATGCGAGCTGGTAATCCACTTCCACAGTACAAACCTTTAGGGAAAACTACGTAACTTGATAAGTAGTATCGTAATGGATTGCCTGGAACACAAGGAGATGATTTGTGAAGAAACTTTTTCCCTCCGCCGCGGAGGCCCTCAAGGGCGTGGTCAAGGACGGCCAGTTGCTGGCCGTGGGCGGCTTCGGCCTGTGCGGCATTCCCGAGGCGCTGATTGATGCCTTGAAGGGCAGCCAGGTCAAAAACCTGACGGTGATCTCCAACAACGCGGGCGTCGACGGCTTCGGCCTGGGCAAGCTGCTGGAAACCCGGCAGATCAAAAAAATGATTTCCAGCTACGTCGGCGAGAACAAGGAGTTCGAGCGCCAGTACCTGGCCGGCGAACTGGAGCTGGAGTTCACGCCCCAGGGCACGCTGGCCGAAAAGCTGCGTGCCGGCGGCGCCGGCATTCCGGCTTTTTTCACCAAGACCGGCGTGGGCACGCAGGTCGCCGAGGGCAAGGAATTGCGCGACTTCGACGGCGAAACCTATGTGATGGAGCGCTCGCTGGTGCCCGACGTGGCCCTGGTCAAGGCGCATGTGGCCGACAAGTCCGGCAACCTGCGCTTTAACCTCACGGCGCGCAATTTCAATCCGGCCGCCGCGATGGCCGGCAAAATTTGTATTGTCGAGGTGGAGAAGGTCGTCGAAGTCGGCGAACTGGCGCCCGACGACATCCACCTGCCGGGCATTTATGTGCACCGCATCGTGCTCAACGCGAATCCTGAAAAACGCATTGAGAAACGGACCATCACCGAGAAAGCAGGAGTTTGACCATGCCCTGGACCCAAGACCAGATGGCGGCGCGCGCCGCCCAGGAACTCGAAGACGGTTTTTACGTGAACCTCGGCATCGGCATCCCGACCCTGGTGGCCAATTTCACCGGCGACAAGGAAGTCTGGCTGCAGTCGGAAAACGGCATGCTGGGCATAGGCCCTTTCCCGACCGAAGACCAGGTCGACGCCGACCTGATCAACGCGGGCAAGCAGACCGTCACCACCATCAAAGGCTCGTCCATCTTCGGCAGCCATGACAGCTTCGCGATGATTCGCGGCGGCAAGATCAACCTGTCCATCCTGGGCGCCATGCAGGTCAGCGAAAAAGGCGACCTGGCCAATTGGATGATCCCGGGCAAGATGGTCAAGGGCATGGGCGGTGCGATGGACCTGGTGGCGGGCGTCAAGCGCGTCATCGTCCTCATGGAGCACGTCGCCAAAAAGAAGGACGGCACCGAGGACCTCAAGATCCTGCCCAAGTGCACCCTGCCGCTCACCGGTGTGGGCGTGGTGGACCGCATCATCACCGACCTGGCCGTGATGGACGTGACGCCGCAAGGCCTCAAGGTGGTGGAGCTGGCGCCCGGCGTGACGCGCGAAGCGCTGCAGGCCAAGACCGGCGTTACGCTGGTCTGAGGCCGTAAAACAAAAAGCCGCCGGCCTGTTCAGGCGGCGGCTTTGGTTTTACCGAATTTCGCGGATGTCGCGGATTTCCCCCGGGCTTATCGGTTTCCGGGCATCTTTTTTTCGGTAATTTTCACCTTTTCGGTTTTCTCCGGCGGCTCGCCCCTGGCGGCGGCCTTGCGCCTGGCGGGCGCGGCCTTTTCCTGCAGCAATTCGTCCCGGGCCAGGTTCTCGATCATGGCCAGCAACACGGTGCGTGTCATCTTGATGTGTTCCGGCTCTATGCCCTCGATGCTCACGTTGTTGGTCTCTTCGGCCAGGGGCACCAGCAGCTGCTTGAGCGCGCGGCCCTTGTCGCTGAGGTACACATACATATTCTTCTTGTTGGTGGGCAGCTGCTTGCGCTCTATGTAGCCCAGCGCCTCCATGGCCTTCATCGCGGTGAAGGTGGTGGGCTCCATCACGCCGGCGCGCTCGCTGAGCTCTTTTTGTGTCAGGCCGTCGGACTCCCAGAGGATGCGCAGAAAGGTCCAGTGGCCGAAGGGCACCCCGTGCCGCGCCAACCGCACCTGCAGTGCGCGGTGGAAGGCGCGTGAGGCATCGCGGATCAGGTGCGCGAGGCGGTCATTGGGCACGGCTTCACGCCAGTGGCGGATGATGTTTTGGGTGTCGTTGCTCATGACCCCGCATTGTGACCGACTTGGTGCGGGGGAGCGCAATCCCGGCCGCTGCGCGCGGATTCCAGCAGCGCCAGGCAGACCGCGCTGGTGGCGCGGGCCCATTCGCCGCTGTGCACCGGAGGCTTGTCATGGGCCACGGCGGCATACAGCTCGTCAACCACCTCCTGGCGTGGGACGGCCGGGGTGGGCAGGGTTTCCACGGTTTTTTCGCTGTCGGTATAAATGCTTATTTCCGACGGCCCGGGTCGCAGGTCGGCCTTTTCGCAGCTCACGATGAGCTGGCCGAAATGCTGGTGCCGCAGGCCCGTGGGCAGGGCGCTGCCGGCCGTGTACAGACTGCCGCCGTAGTTGCGGGCCGCCTTGAGCGCGCTTTCTTCGGCGGAGGTGGCCGCGCCCTGAAGGCGCTTGCGGGCTGCGCCGTAGTCGGCCGGGTTTTTGAGCTGGCCCATCTCGCCGATGTTGCCCAGCAACTCGTCCGAGTCGTAGTGGCCGTAGCCGCTGTAGGTGGCCGAGGCAAAGGCGCCGCCTTCAAAGCCCAGCAGCGCGCTGTAGGCGCCCTCGGTGGGGCGGCTCGCGTCCCAGGCGCCGGTGTGGGCGCGCACGCTGCGCACCAGGCCGCCGCCCAGCAGGCGCACGATGTCCATCTGGTGGGTGGCCTGGCTGTGGATCACGCCGCCGCCGGCCGCCGTGTCCAGTTCCTCGGGGCGGCGCGGGCGGTACAGGAAATCGGTGAAGTTCAGCGCGTGGATCATCTTCACCGCGCCGTAGCGGCCGCTGTCAATCAGTTCGCGCGTGCGGCGTATCGGGGTGTTGAAGCTGTGGCTGTGGCCCACGATCAGGTGCACGCCCGCACTACGGGCCGCTTCAATCATGGCGCTGCATTCGTCCACCGTGAGCGCCATGGGTTTTTCCACCAGCACGTGCTTGCCGAAGGAGGCAGCCAGGCGCACGTGTTCGGCGTGGAACTGGTGCGGTGAGGCGATGTAGAGCGCCTCCACCGCCGGGTTGGCGCACAGGGCTTCCATGGACGCGTAGCTGGGCGCGCTGAAGTCTTTTTCAAACTGCGCGCGCGCGGCGGCGATAGGGTCGGTCGCGCCCACCAGCTTCACGCGGCCGTCGTGCACAAAGGTGGGCAGCATCAGCGTGAAGGCCCGGCCCAGGCCGACGATGCCGAGTTTGAGTGTGCGCTCCGTCATAAGTCCAGTACCAGTTCCGGCGATTTTGCACGCGAGACGCAGACCATGATGTGACCGGCCTTTTCCTCGTCGGTCAGCACCATGTCGCGGTGCTCGGCCTCACCGGCCAGCAGGCCGGTCTTGCAGCTGCCGCAGGTGCCGCTTTCGCAGGAGCTGGCCACGCGCAGGCCGCTGCCGCGCAGGGCCTCGAGGAGAGTCTGCTCCGCGCTGACTTCCACCGTCTTGCCGCTTTGGGCCAGGCGCACACTGAAGGCTGTGTTTTCCGCAAACACCGTGGCGTCGACGCCGAAGCTCTCGAAATGCACCTTGCCCGAAGGCCAGTGGCCCGACATGTCGGCCACGCTGTCCATCAGGCCTTTGGGGCCGCAGCAATAGACATGGGCCGTGCCCGGTTTTTCAAACACCGGCCACAGGTCCAGCGCTTCGTTGATGTCGCCGTTGTCGTGGTGGATCTGCACCTGGCCCGGGAATTCGGCTTGCAATTCCTCGCTGAAGGCCGTGCCGGCGGCGTCGCGCGTGCAGTAATACAGCTTGAAGCCGCCAGCGCCTGTGCGCTTGAGCTGCCGCATCATGGAAAGAATTGGCGTGATGCCTATGCCGCCCGCGATAAAAATGAAATCGCTCGCCTGCGCGGCCAGTTCGAAGTTGTTGCGCGGCGCACTGACGGACAGCAGCTGCCCGGCCTGCACCTCGTCGGCCATGCTGATGGAGCCGCCGCGGCCGCGCCCGTCGCGCTTCACGGCGATCTGCCAGGCGCCGGTATCAGCCGGGTCGCTGCACAGCGAATAGTTGCGGCGCACGCCGCTGGGCACTTGCACCGTGAGATGCGAGCCGGCCGTGAAGGCGGGCAGGGGCCCGCCTTCGGGGTGGCGCAGCTCGAACAGGTAAATCCCTTGCGCGACCTCCTGCTTGCGCGCCACCGCCAGCGGAAAGAAATCGGGCTCCGCGGCCGGCACGCCATCGGCCCTGGGGTTAACGCTCATTTTTGTCTCCACAAATTTTCTTGACAAACCGCCAAATCGCGATAATCTTAGTTATCTAAGAATAATCACCTTGCCCCGGATTGGCAAGTTGTTTTTAAACCTGTTTTGATTGAGGGCTCCCGCCCGCGGGGCCATGACCGATAAACCGATAAAAGGATATTCGCGATGTTGACCGCTGAGGAAAATGAACTGCTCTGCCGTGTTGAGGGCCAGGCCCCCATGGGGCAGCTGATGCGCCGCCACTGGACGCCGGTCTGCCTGATCGAGGAGGTCAGCGAGCCCGACGGCACGCCCGTCAAGGCGCGCGTCTTCGGCGAGGACCTGGTAGTGTTCCGCGACACCAAGGGCCGCGTCGGCGTGATGGACGAATACTGCCCGCACCGCCGCGTCTCGCTGGTCTTCGGCCGCAATGAGGACTGCGGCCTGCGCTGCCTCTACCACGGCTGGAAGATGGACGTGGAGGGCAATGTGCTGGAGATGGTTTCCGAGCCCGCCGCCAGCGGCATGGCGCAAAAGGTCAAGCACCTGGCCTACCCGGTGAAAGAGTGGGGCGGTTTTGTCTGGGCCTATATGGGCCCCAAGGAAACCCAGCCCGAGTTCGTGCCGCCGGCCTGGGCGCCCACGGCCGATGCCAGGGTCACCATTGCCAAGGCGCTGATCCCCTGCAACTGGGCGCAAATCCTCGAAGGCGCGATCGACTCGGCCCACAGCTCCAGCCTGCACTCCTCGGACATGGTGCCGGCGCGCGTGGACGGCGCCGAGGCCACCGACACCAACTGGCTGCGCCCCTCCACCGACAAGGCGCCGCGCATGCAGGTGGAGCGCGGCGGCTACGGCTTCCGGTATGCCGCCATCCGCCGCCCCATCAAGAACGCGGCCGCCAACGACTACATACGCTCCACCGTGTTCGTCGCGCCGGCCACCGCGCTGATACCGCCCAACAACCTCTACAACGTGGCCAACATCAATGTGCCCATGGACGACACCAACACGGCCTTTTATTTCATCGCCTGGGGCCACCCTGAGCAGACGCCCGATACCGACACCTGGCGCAAGTTCCTGGGCCAGCAGATCGGCCCCGACCTGGACGCCAGCTATACGCCGCTGCGCAACCGCGCCAACAACTTCTGGCAGGACCGTGAAGCCATGAAGGCCGGCAACTTCACCGGCATCACCGGCTTTCCCAACCAGGACATCGCGATGTGGGTCACCATGGGTCCGATCGCCGACCGCACGCATGAGCGCCTGGGCGCCAGCGACATGGCGGTGGTCGAATTCCGCAAGCAGATGCTCGAAGCGGTGCGCAACTTCCAGGCCGGCGGGGCCGCGATAGGCACGGGCGCTTTGCGCATTCCCTCCAGCGTGGTTGCCTTCCAGGCTATCGTGCCCAAGACCACCGACTGGCGCGCCTACCAGGCCTCTTATGTCTGGGATACACGCGAGCCCGCGCTGGAGCCGTCTTACTCCACCTAGGCCGGCTATTCCTCATTGGCTTTCCGCCCGCAACGTCAGCAAAAAATTATCAGGAGACAAGTCCCATGAAACCACCACGCCGTTCCCTTTTGCTGGCCAGCGCGATGCTGCTGGCCGGCCTGCTGCCCCAGCTCGCCGGCGCCCAGGGCGCCTACCCCAACCACGCCATCAAATTTGTCGTGCCCTATGCGGCCGGCGGCCTGCCCGACACGGTGGCACGCATCTATGCGCAGCGCCTGGGCGACAAACTGGGCCAGGCGGTGGTGGTCGACAACCGGCCCGGCGCCAACGGCGTGGTCGCCGCACAGGCACTGGCCACGGCTCCCAAGGACGGCTACACCTTCCTGGTGACCGACGGCTCGATGTTCTCCATCAACCCCGCCATCTACAAAAACCTGGGCTATGACTACAAGCGCGACTTCATGCCGGTCTCGCTCGCGGCGCGCGCGCCGCTGTACCTCGCGGTGCATCCCAAGGTGCCGGCCAGCACCTTCCAGGAATTCATCGCGCTGGCCAAGGCCAAGCCCGGCACGCTGAACTACGGCTCCTCCGGCATAGGCAGCACCCACCACCTGACCATGGAGGCCATGAAGGCAGCGCTGGGCCTGCAGATCACGCATGTGCCCTTCAAGGGCACCGGCCAGTCCGTGCCCGCGCTGATAGGCGGTCAGGTCGAGGTGCTGTTCTCGGCGCTGCCTTCGCTGTCCGGCTTTGTGAAGAGCGGGCAGGTCAAGCTGCTGGCCAATAACGCGGCACAGCGCTCCAGCCAGGAGCCCAATGTGCCGGCCATCGCCGAAACCATCCCAGGCTTTGACTTCGCACCCATCGTCGGCGTGCTGGCAGCCACCGGCACACCGGCCAGCGCCATCGAGCGCATCAGCCACGAAATGGCGCAGATCGCCAGGATGCCGGACGTCATCGCCACGCTCAACAACGCCGGCATAGAGCCCATAGGCAGCAGCCCGGCCGACTACGGCAAAGCCATCCTCGGCGAAAACGAGCGACTGGCCAAGGCTATCGCTGCCTCGGGAATCAAGCCCGAGTAAGTCCCACTGAAATCCCTCTCTCAAGGAACCCACCGCCACATGTCAAAACTGAAACTGAGCTTCGGCTGCTGGAACTACGACCGCACCCGCGCCCTGATGGACGGGAGCGTGCAGCCCGACGGCATAGACCTGAACTACCTCAACATGCCGGTGGAGGAAACCTTCTTTCGCATGCTGCGGCACCGGGAGTTCGACGTCGCGGAGATGTCGCTCTCCTCGTACACGGTCTCCCTGTTCAAGGAGCCGCGGCCCTTTGTGGCGATCCCGGTGTTCCCCTCGCGCTTTTTCCGCCATTCCTGCATTTATGTGAACGCCAACTCCGGCATCCGCGAAGCCAAAGACCTGATAGGCAAGCGCGTCGGCAACCCCGAGTACCAGATGACGGCACCGGTGTGGATACGCGGCATCCTGTCCGACCATTACGGCGTGCCGGTCGACAGCGTGACCTACTTCACCGGCGGCGAGGAAGAACCCGGCCGCTCCGAAAAAATCCAGCTCGACCTGCCGCCCAACATCAAGGTCCAGCGCATAGGCCCGGATCAGACCCTCGCGCAGATGCTGCTCGACGGCGAGATCGACGCGCTCTACACCGCGCGCATGCCCTCAAGCTTTCTCAAGGGCGGAGGCAAGGTGCTGCGCCTGTTCGAGGACTACGAACAGGTCGAGCGCAATTACTTCAAGGAAACCGGCATCTTCCCCATCATGCACACGGTGGCGATACGCCGCGAGGTCTACGAGGCGAATCGCTGGGTGGCGCGCTCCATGATGAAGGCGCTTGAAGAGTCGCAGCGCCGCACCTATGAAGACCTCTACGAAACCGCGGCCCTCAAGGCCATGCTGCCCTGGCTGACCTCGCACGTCGAGCAGGTCAGGCGCGAGATGGGCGAGGACTTCTGGCCTTACGGCTTCGAGAAAAACCAGGCCACCTTGCAGACTTTTTTGCGCTACTCTTTCGAGCAGGGTTTGTCCAAACGGCTCCTCAAGCCCGAGGAGCTGTTCGCACCCGAGTCGCTGGAGGCCTTCAAGATCTAGGTGTGCTTGCAAGGCGCGCGCTTTTCCGCACAAGACAACAAAATGAGGTTGGATGTCTGATATCTACCTGGGCTACATTCTGGCCGGCGCTGCCTTGCTGCTTTTCACCGCGTCCATCCTGCTCACCAAGCTGGCCTCCCACAGGCTGGACCTCGGTCTGGGTTTTCTGGTCGCCACTACCGCCAACGTCGTTTTCTCCGCACTGGCCTTTGCGGTGCAGATGGGCTTGCGCGGCGATGCACTGTTCTGGAACGCGCAGGCCTTCTGGCTTTTTGCCGCGGCGGGCGCCTTCGCCACCTACCTGGGGCGCTTTTTCTTTTACGAGTCCGTCGTGCGCTTCGGCCCGGCCAAGGCCAGCATCTTCCAGATCAGCAGCCCGCTGTTTACCGCCCTGATGGCCTGGCTGCTGCTGGGCGAGCGCCTTAGCGTGCTGGCGGCGCTGGGCATGCTGATGACCATCGCCGGCCTGATGCTGGTGAGCTACAAGCCCGGTTTCTTCTCGCGCCGCAATGCGGTGGTCGTGATGCCGCCCGACGGCGGCCCCGCGCCTGCGGCCCTCAAGTCCAGCGTGATGCAGCGGACGATGGGGCGCGTGATGCAGTCGGTGTTTCTGCTGGGCGTGGGCAGCTCCATGGCCTATGCCATCGGCAATGTGCTCAGGGGCTCGGCCGTGCGCGGCTGGAACGAACCCGTGCTGGGCGCGCTGGTCGGGGCGCTCAGCGGCCTGGCGCTGCACCTGCTGTTCAGCACCGGCAAGCGCGAGATCATGCAGCGCCTGCGCACGGCCGATCGCGGCGGCCTGGCGCTGTTCGCACTGATAGGCGTCTCGACGATTTCCGCGCAGATCTGCGTCATAGGCGCCATGCGCTACATACCGCTGTCCGTCGCCACGCTGGTGACGCTGTGCACGCCCATCCTGGTGTTTCCGCTCAGCCACCTGCTGTTCAAGAACCAGGACAGGATCACGGCGGTGACGCTGGCCGGCAGCGGGCTGACACTGCTCGGCATCGCCATCATCGTGATGCGGTAACAGGCCCTAAGTCGCCGACCCACTGCCTCCGATTTTTAGAACAATCGGGATAAATTCTGGTGGCAAGGTCGCAAATTGGCTTGCCTGAACGAAATGACTCAGAAAGACAAAATGACTTTGCCAAAATGTTTTCCCGAATGGAGGTGCTGAAGCGCCTCCGCGGCATTTGTCCAGTGGGTGACGGAATCAATCATCGGTTTTGTCTTCGTCGATGCCATCGCGTGGACCAGTTCTTGCAGCATTCGGCGTGAACCGACCGGAATTCCTCGAACGGTCGCCTGCTTGCGGAAAATGTCCAGGGGATTGAATCCCCCATCAACGCCGCCCAGATAGCCGATCACGTTAATTTGGCCTCCTGGGCGGATCGATTTCAGCGACTGTTCGAAGCTTTGGGGGCCGCCGACCTCGAGAACGTGATCGACACCCCGGCCGTTCGTCAGTTTGAGAATCTCGGCCGACCAGTTGGGATATCTCTTGTAATTTACTTTCCCCAATACACCCGGCGTGGTGAGCTTCTCCAACTTCTCATCGCTGCCAGAAGTAATCACAACCTGGGCACCCGCCATCTCGGCGAACTGCATTGCAAACAAGGACACCCCGCCGGTTCCCTGCACCAGTACCACCTCACCCGGCTTTACGCCTCCAGAAGTGACAAGGGCATTCCAGGCCGTGGATGCGGCGCAAGGAAGGCTCGCCGCCTCGATGTCGCTAATTTCTGGCGGCACCACCACAAGACTGTCTTCGCTTGTCAGAAACTGCTCACTCAAAACACCGTCTGAAGGGCCGCCCAGCGGCGCTCCCGCGACACTCGCATCAAAGGAACCGTCGTGCCACCTTTCCCAAAATGCCACAACGGCCCGGTCGCCTTTTTTCACCCGTGTGACGTCCTTCCCTACCTCAATCACTTCCCCCAAGCAGTCCGACATCGGCACGAGCGGAAACTTGAAAGGCGTGTGATAGGAACCGAGCACTATTTCAACGTCGCGGTAATTCAGCCCGACCGCCCTGACACGCAATAGCACTTGCCGGGGCCCTGGCTGGGGAAGTTCCCGGTTGATCAATTTCAGTCCGTCAAAGCCATTCTTTTCGATCACTATGGATTTCATGCTTTCTCCTGTTGGGTTTGTCCAGGCGATGCACTATCCTTCAGTGAATAACATTAATCAAGTTCATTATTTTGATAATTTTTATTCCAAAGGTGCATGATGCTTACCGAGTTAAAAGCCTTTGTTCTTCTTGCTGAGACAGGCTCAATTCAAGCGGTCGCAAATCGCATTCCATTGACGCAGCCAGCTGTCACGCGGCAATTGCAACGCCTGGAAGAAGTACTCGGCACCACGCTGCTGGATCGTCGCGCAAAGCCGGCGCGTCTCACCCCCACTGGTTTGGCTGTGTTGGGGCACGCCAAAAAGGTTCTTGCCGCTTTTGAGGAACTGAAGAACGCAGTCGCCACAGACGCAACGCCAACCGGTGATTTCAGGGTTGGAATAGCCCATGCCCTGGCTGAACCCGGCGTTGTCAACAGCCTTCAATATCTGAAGCAAAATTTTCCGGACTTGAACCTGCGATTGACTGCGGGATGGACAAACGAACTCATTCCAAAAGTGGACAAAGGCGAGCTGGACGCCGCGCTTGTCATGGTGGCAGGAGCGAGAGACAGCTTGGCCATGTTGCCCGGCCCAGTATTGGCGCGCGACGACCTTGTCTTTCTTGCCTCGCGCAACCTGGCTCTGCCAAGAACGCCCTCCCTTGGCGAGCTAAATAGATTCGGCTGGATTCTCACGCCAGATACCCTGTGCGGATCACGCGCCTCTTTGCGTGGCGCAGTAGAGAAGGGTGGCTCGCAACTCCGTATCTCAGCGGAGGTCCACGACATGGCCCTGCAGGCATCGCTTATCGAAAGAGGCCTGGGTATCGGGATGCTTCCTAAACGCAAGGCAACAAGTTTGAAGCGGTCCGGGTTACGCGCCATCAGCGTGCGCGGCCTGGATTTACAGATGCAGATCGCACTCATCAGGGCGCCATACCTGGGAAAACTTCAAGCTGTGGTGGACGGCCTGCAAGAAAGCCTGGCGGTTGAATTTCGTCGAAATCAGAGCCGTTAGAGCGCTCATTCCGCTGACCCCGTAAGTGCGCCCCTCCTGGGCGCCAGGTATGCGACAAGACGCCTGCAGATCTCTTCAACGGCATCGAGAGATGGCCAGCGCTGGCCATAACACTTTTCAGTGACCCGCTTCCTGACCTCGCGATCCGGCACGCGTGACGGCCCCCTTACCTGGTTTCAAGACCCTCAAAGCAGGTGGCGTGTGCACCGATGCCGGCCTGACGATGCCGGCAAGCTTGACCGCCTGCTTCAGGCTGCGCTGCAATCGCTCTTCATACAGATGATGACGGCGCTCTATGCCACTGCGCGGGTCGGTCGGTTGATGTTGTCGAGCCAGGGCAGATCGACGCCAAGCACCTCCCGGTATAAGAACAGCAACGCGCTCAGGGCCTGGTTGTGTGTGGATGCTGAAACCTTGCGTTCCGCGGCCAACATAGTCAGAAAGTCCTCAACCTCCTTCGCCCACATGTCGCGCGGATGCTTCAAACCATGCCAGCGGATGAAAAAACGCACCCAGTACACATAGAGCTTCTCGGTGCTGAAGCTATAGTGAAGACAGCGAATCCGCTCCCTGACCTGGTCGAGCAAGCGGGTCGATTGCAGCGCTGGGTTGCCGGGTTTCATGGAAGTATTTATAACTGTATGAAAATACGGTGCATATACCGGAAACCCAATAAACAGGAGGCTTTCGGACGATTTTTATGACCAAGTTAAACCTCAGCCGCCAAGTTAAGCCGCAGGTTTTGCGGTCTAAATTACGTTAGGCCTCGCAATGCACGTCCACCACAGTGGAGTTGAAGAGCTGCTTGTCGATGGGCAACCGCTGTATGTTCCATCGTCCGCAGCGTGGCAGGCGCTTTGGAGCGAACCAGTATTCGAGGGCAAGAGACTCCCAGTGCCGGACCTTTTGGCTCGCAAAGTAGCGTCCAACCAGCACTACCCGGAGATAGTCTCTGCGCTGGGTTTCGCCTACGATCGCGTATGGCTCTATGAACTTCTGCGCTTTCAGGGGCAGCTCTATCGAGTGTTCATCGAAGCTGTAATCTGCGACCACTGTGGCCATAGGGCCGTCCAGTCTGCTACCCCAGGAATTATGGAAATCTACTGGGGCAGCGAGAACCCCGAGGCGGCGAGAGAACGCAGCTACAGCCTTCCTCGCCTAAGCTGCTTTCGTTGCCACAAGGTCTTGGAGCGTCGTCGAACTGTGTGGCAGGTAAATGCGCCCGAGGCCTAACCCTTCCTTCAAGCGGACCTGCCTTCGGCAGGCCGCTTAAGTCAAACGTTAGGCCTCACATGCAAGACAACCCGAACGCCGCCGCCGTGAATGCACTGTTAGCCGAGTTGAGCTCTGTTTTGGGCTTCAGTAAGGCTGCGAGAGATAGCGGGAGCTTCATCACCTTAGCGAAGGACGTCGATGGGTTTACGGACAGAGTGTTCGTTACGGAGGGAATGGACCCTTGCAGCGATTCAGCGCTTAGAGAAAAGGTAAGGGCGCGTGTTTCAAGGCGTCTTGGCTCGGAGGACTGAGGTGTGAGGCTTAACATTTCAATCGACACGGATCCACAGCAGCAGGAGGCGGCTTCGCCGCAAGTGTTGGTGGTCCGGTCATTTCTACATTAGGCGTCATGAGCGAAGCACAAAGGCCGGTCTGGGTCGCGTTCCCGAAAATTCCTTGGGGCAGTATCGGCTGGCGCATGGGTGCCGGAGAGGACTACTGGCATGCGTGGGTGCCCTGGTTCAAGGCAATGTCAGGGGAGGAGCGCACGCTCTACAAGCAAGCTTGGCCCGAGCCCGAGGGCTGGGAAGGCTTCTACGCGTTCATCGAGACTGGTGCCAAGCCACCGTGGGTTCTGGAGCAGCAGCGTCTCGTTGCTGAGGCCGCTATTCCGCCCAGCGCTGAGGAAATGGTCATATCGGGCTATCACAGAGTGCTGTGGCTAATCCGCCATCACTTCAAGCGCGTGCGGCTAGACACGCGCGGGGAAGACGAAAGCTTGGCAGAAATCTATGTTGCTCCGGAGGGGTCGGAGTGGCGTTTGTCTGCATCGCTTACGCGCGGAGCAATGCACTTAACGCGGGTTGTAAAGTGACGCCTAACCCTTCCATCGAGGGGACGTCCACAAGCAAGCTTCGCTTGCTTGCGGCCGCCCCTCATGTCAAACGTTAAACATCATGGGCTACCGTTTCACGGGCCTCGTGACACTCGATCCTCGGGCGGCCGAGGTCGCGTTAGAGACTTGGCCGTTTTGCCAGTTGAAGCACGAAGAGCAGCAGTTCAATGGCTACATCCTTCGCTGCCCGGATGAAGGCGACCTTCATCCAGCCGATGGGAATGCGGAATGGGAGCGCATCCTTGACCAAGCAGACCAAGTCAGGTCGGGCTTGGCGGCGCTATCAAACCACTTTCCTGAGTCCTGGCTTGTCTACGTAGAGGTCGAGTGTTTCGGCGGATCGTGTCAAAACACCGGAGCGCAATATCTTGCCGGGTCAGTAGTAGCGACCTTTGAAGCAGGAGAGGAGGAAGCCGACTTGGCCACAATCCTTTTCCCGCTCGGCATTCAACTCGATGAAGACCAACATTTCAGGCCATTCACGCGTGGCTACTTTGAGAGGCGCAGTTATCGTGGCAATCATGTTTAACTGGTCGCTCCAGCGGACGGCTTCGCCGTCCGCTGAGCTCACACGTTAAACATGATCTATCGAGCCGTTCTCGTATGCGATAGTGTTCCGAAGGATGCTGGCTCGGAGGCTGCCATCGATATCGCGAAGGAGTTTGCGGAACATCGCAAATGGCACGCGAACGTTACATGCGCCTGGGACGGTTCGCGACTCACACGTACCGCCGAGAACGACCACGACCCGAAAGGGTTGGCGCGCCTCGACGAGTTCTCAGATTGTTTGTCTGCGTACATGGCTGGCAGATTTGACGGTGATCTGAAAGTCAAATCGATCGATGAAGTGAGCGATCATGTCTAACAGGCTCGTCGAATGGACCCGCAACGGCGGCTAGCGTGGTCGCCATTCTTGAAAGAAATCAATCAATTACAGAGATGTGGAGCGGGTGAAGGGAATCGAACCCTCGTATGAAGCTTGGGAAGCTGCCGTTCTACCATTGAACTACACCCGCGTTTGGGTGGCTGCTGACGAACCACTTAAGCGCTGGAGCCGCGCCGTGGGCGGGCTCGCGGCGATTTTACACCCCGGTTTTGGCGTTCATTCAAGCGCGCCAGTAGGGCCCGGGCAAGTCCGGCAGCGAAAGCTCGGGCTGCTCCCGCTCCCGCAGCGCCGCCTGCAGGCTGTGCTGCAGCTTGCCGGGCTGCTCCATGCCCGCGCACAGGGTTTCGATGTGCGTCCTGGCCGTCACGCGGTCGTTGTGCAGGCCGAAAACGGTTTGTGCTTTTTTGAGCCAGTCCAGCCAGGCTTCGGTGGCCTGCGGCTCGTAGCGGCCGGCGATGAACTCGGTGAGGTAGCGAAGCTTTTTGGCCGTGATGCGCAGGCGGTGCAGGCGCGTGGGGCTGAGCTGCTCCAGCCTGGGCAGGGCTTGCCGCAGCCTGTGGGCGAGTTTTGCCAGCCGTGCCGTGAGTGCGTCAAAGGGCACGCCCGGGCCATCGTCGTCCACTTCTGCCAAGCAGCGGCCTAGTTGCAACAGCAGGCGCTGGGTATCGCGTTCTTCCAGGGCGGCCTGGGCTTGCAGGCGGGCCGTGGCTTGCTGCAGGGCGGCGGCTTCCTGCAGCTTCTGGTGCAGGGCGGCATCGTGCAGGCTGTCCGCCAGCGTCGGCCAGGTTTCTTCCATAAAGACGTCCCAGTCGCGCGCGGCGCCCAGGCGCTGGCCTAGGGCGCGCAGGCTGTCCTGCAAGGGCGCCAACGTTTCTTGCCGCCACTGGGCCGCGCCGGCCAGTGGGCCGCAGGCCACACGCAGCCGCCGCACCGCGACGCGCAGCTGGTGCAGGTACTCGCTGTCATAGTGCCCGCCCTGGGGCTGGGCGATGAAGCCGGCTTCATTGGCCTGCCAGTGGGCCAGGGCGGATTCCACCGCCGCGCGCGCGACGGCGCGTGTGTCCTCGTCCGGCGGCACATCCGCCGCTGCCGCCTTGGCGGGCGGTGCCGGCGGCCTGCCTTGGGCCAGGCGGTCGCCGCGCTCGGCCTTGCTGCGGCTGTCCAGCACCAGCGGGTGGCGTTCCACCAGCAGCAGGGCCAGCGCGAACAACTCGTCCACCGGGCCGTCCAGCAGTTCAAGCTCGAGTTCGCACAGCGGCTCGCGGCGCTCCCGGGCCAGGATCTCGCCCTGGTCGATGGCGACTTCGATGACGCCGCCCGCGGGGCCGGTGACGCGGCGTATCTCGCGCTTGAAGCGGGTCTGGAACTGCGGCTGCAACTGGTCTTTGAGGGGCTCCAGCACGGGCGCAAAGGCCGTGCCCGCCAGCGCTTGCCATTCGAGCGCCGGGCCGGCGACCGCGAACTCGATTTCCTCGCGCTGGTGCAGGCCGGCGCGGCTGCCGCCGCCGCCCTTGGCGGTTTGCAGCCAGTGCTTGCCGTCGCTGCGCAAGCGCAGGCCTATGCCGGCCCGGGCCAGCGCGCGCTGCGGCGTGTCGAAGTAGATGTTGTCCAGCTGCTTGTGCGTGGCGCGCGTATCGGCCCACAGCGGGTCGGCGCGCAGCGCTGCCAGCGCGTCAGGGGGCAGCCTGAGCTTGAGTTCGATTTCCATGGTGCTTGGTGCGATACTGCCTCGCGGCGCGGCAAACCATGGTACTGCGCGCCCGCCTGCCTGGCGAGGCGGCGGCCGGCCCGGATGTAGTTACAAAGGTGTATCCATAGGTTACTATCGCTCGAGCCGCGCCTCCAGCCGGCCGCATCACTTGCGATGCCCGCGGTTTTGGGATTCAAGAAGGCAGTTTTGAACGACCACAACTTATTCAGCCCTAGCGAGTACACCGCCGCCTTGCTGCTCTACTTGCGCAAGCACCCGGCGCGCGTCTATGCGTCCCGGGCGCTTGAGATGGGACCGGGCAGCGGCGTGGTGATGGCGACGCTGCTGGCGCTGGGGGCGCAAAGCGCGGTCGGCATTGAGCTCGAGGCGCTTGCCGTCCAGGCGACGCAGGGGCTGCTGGACCAGGAAGGCCTGCGGGCCCGGGCCAGCCTGGTCCAGGGCGACATGTGGTCGGCCTGCGGGGAAGCCTGCTTTGACCTGGTGGTCACCAACCTGCCGCAGTTCGCGGCCGAGCACATAGCAGGCGACGGCCGCCTGCCGAGCTGGAGCGCGGGCGGCATAGACGGGCGCCGCAGCGTGGACCCGTTTTTGCAGGGCCTGGGCCGCCACCTGGCGCCGGGCGGCCTGGCCGTGATGACGCACAACGTGTTTCTCGATTTCAGCAAGACCGAGGCCATGGCCGATGCGCTGGGCCTGCGGGCCCGCATCGCCTATTGCGCTTCGGCGCCTTTGCCCGCGCACAAGCTCGCCTGCCTGAGCCCGCAGGTGCGGGCGCGTTTTGAAGGGCGGGGCATTCACAGAATGGGCGATTACTGGTTTGTCGACTTCGACCTGGTGGAAATCAGCTGGAAGCATGATGAGGCATAAGGAAGCTTGATGGCGATCTGCAGCGTGGATCAAGGCGGCCCCGCCTTGCAAGCCGGGGTGCTGCTGCGCCGCTGGATGGTCCTGGGCCTGGCGCTGCTGCTGAGCTTGAGCGCCGCCGGCCAGGACAGCCGGCCGCCGCAAGCGCCGCCGGCACAGGCTGCCGCGCAAAAAGCCAAAAAATGCGACGATGCGGTGGACGTGCTCGCGCGCGTGCTGTGCAGCAAAACCCTGAGGGTGGGCGTGCGCACCGGCTACCCGCCGTTTGCGTTTGAGGATGCAAGCGGCGCGCTGCAGGGTTTTGAAATCGAGCTGGCGCACCAGCTGGCGGGCTCGCTCGGTGTGGAGCCCGTGCTGGTGGTGGTCACGCCGGCGAACCGCCTGGCCTTGCTCGGTGAGGGCCGGGTCGACCTGGTCATCGCCACCATGGGCCACACCCTGCAGCGGGACCGCGAAGCGCTGTTTGTGCGGCCGCATTATTACCAGTCGCAAACCATTGTGCTGGGCCGCAAGGAACTGCAAATCGGCGGCCTGGTCAAGCTGCGCGGCAACACCGTCTGCGTGACGGTGGGCAACAGCACCAATGCCGAACTGTCGGTCAACGGCGCGCGCCTCAAGCTGTTTGACAAAGCCTCCAGCCTGGTCGACGAACTGCGCCTGGGCGGCTGCTCGCTGGTCGCGCAGGACGACAGTTTTTTTGCGTCCTACCTGCAGCAGCCCGCGTTTGCCGCGGCCTATGACAGCAAGTTCGGCTTCGCGCCGCTGCCCTGGGGCGTTGCCGTGGCGCGCGATGGCGGCGAGCGCCTGGCCGACGTGCTGGCGCTGTCCATGCAGCAGCTGCACATCTCGGGCGCCCTGCAGGCCCTGGCCCAAAAACACGGCGTGGACTCGCCCTTCTTGGCCCAGCAGCGCACGCTGTGGAGCAGCAGCACCTGCGCGCAGATCAGCGCCCTGAACGATCCGGCCTGCGTGAAGGCGCCACTGGACAACCAGTTGCCGCCCACCTCCTTCGCCGCCAGGGTCGACCAGCTCGAACACTTTATCTACCAGGCCACCGGCACGCGGGTCACCCTGGCCATGTTCAAGACCTGGGTGGCGCTGGACCTCTTGCTGGAAGGTGTGTGGTTTTCCCTGCTGCTGGTGGTGGGCGCCGTCCTCGCAACCTGGGGCTTTGCACTGGCCTTTGGCGCGGGCCTGACTTCGCACAAGCCCTGGCTAAGGGTGGCCATGCGTTGCGTGCTCTGGCCCATGCAATCGACGCCGCTGATCCTGCTCATGATCCTGGCCGGTGCGGTGGTGGGCGCCCTGGGTGCGACCTCGCCGCTGGTGGCGCTGGCTGCGGCCGTGCTGGTGCTGGGCCTGTTCAACGGCAGCAATGCCGGGCAGGCCGTGGCCGAGGCCATGCTCACGCTGCGCGAGGAGCGCGCGCCGGCCCAGCCCGCGCTGAGCGCCGCGGTCTACCGGGCCAGGACACAAATGGTGGCTTTTGTGGTGAACGCCACCCGGGGCAGCCCGGCCGCGTCGGTCATGGGTGTGCCCGAACTGCTGGCCGCGCTGACCGACGTCGCCTCGTTCTCCAGCGAGCGCATCACCACCTACACCTTTTTGCTGATCTTCTACATGCTGCTGGTTGCCCTGGTGCACCGCCTGGCCGATATCTGGCAGTCGCGCCTGGCCCTGAGCGGGGGTGCTTATGCTTGAGCTGCTGCCGCACTTCTTGCCGGAGTTCCTGCGCGGCCTGCTGGTGAACTTCCAGATCGCGATCTGCGCCTTGCTGGGCGGCATGCTGCTGGGCGCGCCGCTGGCGGCCGCGCGCTTTCACAACGGCCTGGCCGCCACGCCGGCCGCCTGGCTGGTCGCGCTGCTACGCACCGTGCCCACTTTTGTCGTGATGTTCTTCCTGGTCAATGTGGTGCCGGACTTTCACGTCGGCCAGCGGCAGTTCGCCATGACACCCTGGCTGGCGGTGGTGCTTTCACTGACGCTGTATGCGGCGGCCTATGTGTCCGACCACGCGGTCGAGGCCATGCGCCAGCTGCGCAGCGGCTCGCCCGTCGCGGCCATGCTGTTTGTGATGGGCCTGGTGCGCGCCTTTTTTGTCATGGTGCTGTCCTCGGGTTTTGGCGCCGCGGTGGGCGTGGTCGAGGCCACCACGGTCACGCTGCGCGCCATCGAAACCCTGCCCAAGGCCGGCGACAGGCTGCTGCTGATCGCCCTGGTGATCGTCATCTTCACCGTGTGTTTCCAGCTGATCTATCACCTGATCAACCACTGGCGCGGCAAGCTCAACCAGCGCTTTCACCGGCCCGTCCAAGCGGCGCGGCTGGAAGGGGCTGAGCAGCCCTGAGGCTTGTGTGCGGGCCTAAGGCCTTAAGGCCGCAGGTAAGCCCAGCCTTCGTGCTGCTTCTTCATGATCTCCGTGACACCGGCGGGCACATAGCTGATGCCGGCCAGCATGTCGTCCTTGGTCAGCTTCTGGGCGCGCATGGTGTTCTCGCAGGCGCTGATCTTGACGCCGGCCTTGGCGGCATCGGCGATGCGCGAGCCGGTGGGCGACTCGAGCTTGAGCATGCCTATGCCGGGGCCGTAGGCGACGATCTCGATCTCCACATTGGCCGCGCCTACGTCGTCCTGCAGGTTTTTGGCGTTGTTGAGCGCCAGGTTCCATTTGGCCGGGTCGTTGTCGCTGACCTGGATCACGATACCCTGGCGTTTGGCACCTGCGGACTGGGCGATGGCGAGCGGCAGGAAGAGGGCGAGGGCCGCGGTGGCGCCGGCCTGGACGAAGAGTCTGCGGTTCATGTTCTAAGGTCTCCTCAAAGAGAGGCTTATTTCAACACAACGGCCGCATGAAACAAGCCCCCGGAACCGCCGCAAGGGCCGTTTCGGGGGCTTGTGCTTGGGGAGGGCCTTATTCGCCGGAAGCCAGCGACCCGGAGGTGGCAGCCGCCGCGACAGGCGTGGGGGCCTGTTCGCCTTGCTTGTCCGAGTGGATGTGGTGGTCGGGCGACTTGATCAGCTTGCGGATAAACACCACCGTCTGCCACACGACCAGGATGCCAATCACGCTGAGCAGGGTGCCGCTGATGGGGCGGTTGACGAAGACATTGAAGCTGCCGCGGCTCAGCAGCATGGCGCGGCGGAAATTTTCCTCCAGCATGGGGCCCAGGATAAAGCCCAGCAGCAGCGGCGCGGCCTCCATGTCCAGGCGCAGGAACAGGTAGCCTATGAAACCGAATACGGCGGTGGTGTAGATGTCGTCCAGGCTGTTGTTGATGCTGTAGGTGCCTATGCAGCAGAAGAACAGGATGGCCGGGAACAGCACGGTGTAGGGAATCTTGAAGACCGACAGCCAGTAGCGCACCAGGGGCACGTTGAGGACGAGCAGGAAGCAGTTGCCGATCCACATGCTGGCCACCAGGCCCCAGAACAGGTCGGGGTGAGTGCCGATCATGTTGGGGCCGGGCTGTATGCCCTTGACCACGAAGGCCGCCATCATCAGCGCCATGACGGCGTTCTCGGGAATGCCGATGGCCATCAGCGGGATGAAGCTGGTGCGCGCGGCGGCCTCGTCGGCGGCGGCCTGACCCGCCACGCCTTCGATGCAGCCGGTGCCGATTTCATGCTTGTACTTGCTGAGCTTCTTGTCGGCGGCATAGGCGGCGAACTGGGCGATGGTGGGGCCGCCGCCGGGCAGGATGCCGAGGACGGAGCC